>Ga0315910_10000447_pt1 | contig 41139 bp, 33 predicted proteins | sample EdamamesoilMG_FD_204470 | JGI IMG/M metagenome (GOLD analysis project Ga0315910, IMG submission 204470) | Garden soil microbial communities collected in Santa Monica, California, United States - Edamame soil | ecosystem: Environmental > Terrestrial > Soil > Garden | place: USA: California...
GGAGGCGGTGGCGGGACGCCGCCTCCGCCGCCGCCGTCGACGGGTGGCACCAGCGGCGGCGCGCCAGGTCGCGGGCCGAAGGGAACGCTCGGCCGCCGCGGCGGGGGTGGCGGTGGCGGCGGTCCGGGAGGCTTCTCGAACGTCTTCCTGTGGGAGTGCTGGTGGGAAGCGAACGACGATCGCTTCCTCGTGCGCGCCGCCGAGCAAGAGCTGGCTCGCGCGAGCGGCAACGGGACCGGCGCCGAGCCGCAGGCGCCGGCGACCGTCGTCCTGCCCTCGCTCACGGCCGACGATCGTGCGGCAGTCCGCGCGGCGCTGCTCGCGGCGCTCGATTCCGACGAGGCCGATCTCGTCGACTCGGCGGCGATCGCGCTCGCGCGGAGCGCGACGCCCGACGAGGCGGGCGAGCTCTTCGCTCCGCTGCTCCGCACGCTGCGCCATCGGCAGAAGTCGGCGCGCGAGGCGGCGACGCTCGCGCTCGGCATCCTCGGCCATCGCGGCGCGCTGCCGGTCCTGAGCGAGCTCTTGCTCGACGCGCCGGCGGGACGCGCGCGCACGGGACAGGACGGCCGCGTCGAGCCCTTGGTGCGCGCCTACGCGGCGGCGGCGATGGGGCTCTTGGGCGACGGCGCCTGCATCGGCGATCTCGAGCGCGTGCTCCACGATCGGACGGTCGACGCCGATCGCGACGCGCGCGCGGTGGCGGTGCGCGCGCTCGGCATGGTGCGGGGCGAGGAGGCGCGCCAGGTCGCGCTGCTCGACGCGCTGCTGCGCGATCGCGGGGTCGACGAGGCGGTGCGGGCGCAGGTGCCGATCGCGCTGGCGACGCTGCACGAGGCGGTCGGCGGGAGCGCGACGCGCGCCACGCTGCCGGCGCTGGTCGACGCGGCGGGCGCGGGCCACGAGGCGGCCGACGTGCGCCGCTCGTGCGTCGTCGCGCTCGGACGGATGGCGACGCTCGACGATGCGGAGGCGGTCGCGGCGCTGCAGGCGGCGCTGCGCCACTCCGACGAGGCGACGCGGCAGTTCGCGCTGCTCGGGCTCGCCGAGGTGGTGGCGCGCGACGACGATCCGGCGCGCCACGCGGCGCAGCAGGCGGCGTTGCGGTCGTCGCTGCGCGCCGCGTTCGTCGCGCCGAAGCCGTCGACCGCGGCGCCGTGGGGCGCGCTCGCGCTGGCGCTCTCGCTCGGCGAGGCGCGCGGCGCGTCGACCGGCGACGCGCACGCGCTCCTGCGCGACGCGCTCCGCAACGACGGCAACTCGAACCACCGCTCCGCCGCCGCGATCGCGCTCGGACTCGCCGGCGCAGTCGGCGCCGGCGACGACGTGCGCCGCGAGCTCGACCGCGAGCGCAACCCGGCGTCACGCGGCTACCTCGCGCTCGGCCTCGCGATGAGCGGCGCGCCGACCGCCGCCGCCACGCTGCGCCCGCTCGTGCTCGACGACGCCGCCGACCCCTTCCTCCGCTACCAGGTCGCGCGCGGCCTCGGCCTGCTGCGCGACCGCGACTCGACCCCCGCGCTGGCCGCCGCGCTGCGCAAGGCCGGCACGCTCTCGGAATCGATGGCGCTCGCGCGCGCGATCGGCCAGCTCCGCGACCCCGCCGCCGTCGCGCCCCTGATCGAACTCGCCTCGGACGCGCGCCAGACTCCCGCCCGCCGCGGCTTCGCGATCGTGGCGCTCGGCCTCCTCGCCGAGCCGAGCGAGACGCCGTGGAACGCGGCGTTCACCATCGGCTCGAACTGGCTGGCGGACGGGCCGGCGTTGGAGGAGATCCGGGGGATCCTCTAGGCGCGCCGGCAATACGCTCGCTCCGGCCCCGCCGAAGGAGCCGAGTCGATGACGCCGCGCGGCCCGTTCCCGAGCCACGAGCTCCCCGACTTCGACGGCGAAGCATTGCGTGCGCTCGCGCGCAAGCTGGGACTTCCGTGGCCATCGGACGACCGGATCGCGCCCGGCGAGATCGGGTTCCTGACAGCCGCGTGGAACCATCGCCATCTCGACGCGGACGAGATCCTCGAGCTGCTCGACCGAGCGGCGGACGTGAGCGCGCGCGAGCGTCGGATCCGTCACGCGCTCGATGACGACCGACCCGGAGCGTGACGGGACGAGGAGTCAGTCCGATCCTGCGCGCAGCGTGATCGTCGCTTCGATGAGGCCGTCGCGACGGACGTCGACCTCGGTCTCACCCTTCGCGTCTCCGCACTCGGCGGAGAACCAGAGCGGGCCGGCCGGGAGTTCGTCGATCTCGCGGACGGCCTCGCCCGTCGTCGGGAAGCGACGCGTTTCGCCGACGAGGAACTCCGTGAAGTCGGACGAGAAGCTGGAGCCGACCGCCCGGCTCGCGCGGAGCGTCGCGGTCCGGCGCCACGGTGCTCCGTCGGCGTCGACCAGCGCGACGCGCACGCGACCGCGCGCGACCTCGATCGGCGGCAGGCCGCGGCGGAGCTCGTCGCTCGTGAAGTCCTCCTCGGCCACGACCCACGCTTGCGCCGCGCCGCCGCCGGGTAGTGGCCGCGCTTCGGCGAGCGTCAGCAGGTAGCGCGCCGCGACTGGGACGTCGGCGACGACGCGACCGCCTCCAAGTGGGAGCGGACGGACGATGCGCTCGCCCGAGTCGGTGATGCAACGGAGCGTCGCCGACGTGACCCCGGGTCGCGCGGCGTCGATGACGGCGACATCGAGTCGGACTGTCCCCCGATCGAGCCGGCGTGGAACGAGGGCGATCGTCGCGTCGCCGGCGCCGAGGTCGACGCGCAGGAAGTCGGCGGAGGCGCGCTCCACGAGGCCGCCCGCCTGGACGTCGACGCGTCTGGCGGGATCGACTTCGAACGCGAGCGCGTCGCAGCGGCCCGGCGCGAGCGCCTCGAAGCGGGCCATCCCGTCGTCGTCGAGACCGGCGGCGAGGAAGACCGGGCTGCCGGCGAGCCGCAGGACGACGGCGAAGCGGTCGGGCAGCTCGTCGGGATCGAGCGCGACCGTCGCGGCGAGATGCGCTCCGCGGTCGAGCGTCACGACGCGCGGCTCCGAGTCGCTCGACGCGCCTCCGTCGCCGATCGTGAGCTCGATCTCCTGGCGCAGGAAGCCGGGCGCTTCCAGGGTCACCCGATGCGCGCCGCGCGCGAGCGGCCCGAGCTCGATGCGGCCCGTGGCGTCGGCGCGCGCCGAGCGGACCACGCTGGCGGCGTGGTGGGAGTAGCTCGAGACGACGATGACCGGGCCGGTGCCGACAACGTGGGCGCGCGCGGCGGGCAGCAGCCTCTGTTCGGCGTCGCACGCGAGGAGCGTCGCTCTCGCGCCGCGCTCGATCGGCAGCGTCAGCGGCTCGCCGGACCGCAGCGTCGCCGGGTCGAAGGGACCGAGCCACGTCTCCGCGAATCCGGTCGCGTCGACGACGACACGGAAGCGCGCGTTCTGCATCCGTCGGTCCACCCAAGGCGCCTCGGGCCGCAGCGGCCGATCGTGCGGAGGCGCGAGCAGGAGCGTCCCGGACCGGCCGTCGACCGACAGGACTCCGAGGCCGCGCGTGGCGACGCCGCTCCAGCCGGGCGGCCATGACGACTCGCGCTCGCCGAGCTCGGCGTCGACGACGAGGAGGCGGTTCGCCACGACGGGGGCGCCGTCGACCGGATCGACGAAGCGCACGGCGATCGGTGGCACGGCGAGCGCGACGGTGAGCTCGGCGGAGTCGGCAGCTGCGTCGAGTGCACGCGACGGTCGCTCGGCGAATAGCTGGAGCGTGCCGCCGGGAGCGACGAGATGGATCGACTTCGCGCCGCGCGGTAGGAGCGGGAACGTCGCGGCGCCCGACGCATCGGTGAATTGCTTCTGGCCGAGGTGCCCGACTCCTTCATCGAGCGCGACCTCGAGTTGCACTTCGACGCCCGGCAGCGGCGTGCCGTCGGCGAGATGGACGGCGACGCCGAAATCGGCGCCGTCCCGCAGCCTCAGCTCGATCGGATCGGCTGCGGCTGAAGCGCCGCGCGCCAGCGCCACGCGGCCGTCCGACGCGCGGGCAGCGACGAGGAGCTGGTCGCTCCCGTCGACGACGAGCGTCGCGAGTCCATCGCGATCGGTCACCGCCTCGCATCGGGTGCCGCTCAACCAGGCGCGAAGATCGCCGCGAGCGAACCGCTCGACGTGGATCTCGGCGCCTGCCACCGGCGATCCGACCGAGTCGACAACGCGAACCGCCCTCGGCGCGCCGCGCGAAAGGACGATCGCCGGAATCTGCAGCGTCGCCCCCGCATCGGCGCCGAATCCGACGCCGTGGCCGTAGGTCGGCACATGGCGGAGCGCCGGCGCGAAGCCGTCGGCCGCCACGAGGAGTCGGTAGGGGAGGCCGTGGCGGATGCCGGTGATCTGGAAGTCGCCGCGCGCGTCGCTCGTCGCGGTGCGACGCGGCGGCGGAGCGGCATCGCGCGCGAAGCCGTGCGCGAGAAGCTCGTCGGCCACCACGTCGTTGGCCGAGAGCTGCGGCCCGTCGCCCGACAGGCGCAACTCGCAGCGTGCGCCCGCGATCGGGTTTCCCTCCTCGTCGACGACGCGGCCGCGCAGCGCGACGGCGCCGCCGAAGACGAGCTCCTGGATCGCGGCGACGTCGCTCGCGAGCGAGGGGGTCGCTGGCTCGAGCCGGCGGTCGGCGACCGCGGCGGGGTCCGGCGTTGCGTTCTTGTCGTGGAAGTCCGCTTGCGCCTCCGGCGCGGACGCGATCGGGGTGATGCCGTCGTCCGGTGTCGCGTCGATCGTGCGCGCCAGCCGCCAACCGCCCCACGCGAGCAGCGCCACCGTCGCCGCCGCGATCAGCGCGCGCGCCGCGACGCCCGCGCCGACCGCTTCACCCGCTGCGAGCCACGCCCGCAGCTCGCCGCCATCGCCGCGCTCTGCCGCGAACCGCTCGCGCAGTTGCTCGACTCCGCGCCGCAGCCGCGTGTGGACCGTGGCGAGTGGGACGCCGGTCCGCTCGGCGATGCGGGGCGGCGCCTCGTCCTCGAAGAAGCGGAGCAGCAGCGTGGCGCGATAGGGCTCCGCGAGCGCCAGCACCGCCTCGACGACGCGCCGATGCAGCTCCGCGTGGGCGACGACGAGCGCGACGTCGCGCGGCGGTTCGCCGGCCGGGCGCGGCAGCGTCGCGCTCGCCTGCTCGCGGCGGCGCGCGGCGTCGTCGCTCCGCCACCGTTGCAACGCGAAGCGCGACGCGACGCGGGCGAGCCAGCCGCGCAGCCGTGCGCCCGACTCGCCGCTCCTCGGCGGCCGTTCGAGCGCGCGCAGCAGCGTCTCCTGCGCGATCTCCTCGGCGTCGTGGCCGTCGGCGACGATGCGGCGCGCGAGCGCCTTCACCCAGCCGGCGTGGGCCAGCAGCTGATCGACGGTCGGCGGTGCGTCCATGGCGGCCATCTCCTCGCTGCAGGGATGCAGCCGGGCCGGCCGTTTGTTCAGCGAGGCTCGATCAGCGTCGTTGGGCTCGCTCCGTCCTCGTCACACCGCCTTGATCCGCGCGAGCCGCTTCTCCCGGTCCGCCACGAACCGCTCGATGCCCGCCTTGAGCGACGCGGAGTCGAGGTGCGACTCCTTGATGATCTCGTCGACGGAGCCACCGGTGCGCCAGCGGTCGTCCCAGTCGGGGTTGAGCGCGTACTCCTCGCACACCTTGTTGGCGTACCAGTCGGCCATGTTCTTGCGGCTGGCACTGCTGAAGACCGTCGAGTCCTGCCAGTCGGACCAGGCGAGGAGCTTCTCCTGGTACTCCTTCGGCTGGAGGCGGAAGAGCTCGTGGCTGGAGATGACCAGCACGCGGACGTTGGGGCCCTTCTCCTTGAGCTCGGGCAGCAGCTTCATCATCGAGTCGACGACGCTGGTGCCCTGCACGAGGATGGTGCCCTGCTTGGGCTGGCCCGGCGTCCACTCCTTCGCGACGTAGAGCCCCTTCGCGGCCATGCGGAAGTCGTCGATGCCGAGCTTCGCGCGGTCGGGGATCGTGACGGCGGGGCGCGTCAAGTGGAGCGCGATCACCGGCACGTCGGTGGCGAACGCGGCGGCGAGGCAGGGCGCGACGTCGTTGTGCTCCCACGGGTGGAGGTTGATCACGTGCCCGCGCGGGAACATCTGCGTGACGCCGGTCTCGAAGATGCCGAAGTGGGTGCGCGAGTCCTCGGCGGTCTCGGGTCCGGAGTGGCCGGCGACCCAGAGCACGCGGCCGACGCGGATCTGCGAGTCCTGCGCCACCTGCGAGAAGAGGCGCATGAGGCCGTACTTCAGGTAGCTGAACGAGCCGTAGGTCGAGCAGGCGCCCCAGTAGCCGCGGAACTCCTCGAACGGGCGCGGCGAGAGGTTCGTGACGGCGATGCCGGCGACGACGCCGGCGTTGGTGAACTCGGTGATCTCCTGCGGCAGGAGCGCGCCGTCGAGGTTGGTGTCGCGGTGGTACCAGCCGTGGCCCTTGAAGGCGCCGTAGCCGTGGGCGAAGCCGGCGATGTTGGTCGACTCGGCGAGGTCGGCGCTGCAGGCGATGACCAGCGGCCGGCCGGCCACCTCCTGCGCGATCGCGTTCACGTAGCCGCCGTACTTCGAGAAGCCGGCGCGGTTGGGCTGCTTCGCGCCGGGCGCGGCGAAGAGCTCGGCGGGGAGCTTCGCGACGTCGGTGATCCGCGCGTCGCGCGCCGGATCGGCGTCGGGGCGCACCTTGCACTTCGGGTGCTCGAGCGGGACGCTCTCGCCGATCTCGACGAGGCGCTTCGCGAGGAATTCCATCACCTCGGGCCGCTTCACGCGCAGCACGTCGAGCGCGGCGTTCATGTTCGCCCACGTCTGCTCGCGGAACGCCTTCGCGTCGTCGGGCGCGGGCGCGTCGACGCCGGTGAAGTCGGCGCCGTGGCGCGCGGCGAACTCCTTCTTCGTCCTCCAGAAGAGCTCGCTGTTCTTCGCGTGGGGCGTTCCGTGCGACTTGGCGTCGTAGACGCCATAGCCGCGCCCCTTGCGCGTCTTGACCCAGAGCATGTTCGGCGTCGACTTCGTGGCGCGGCCGAGCAGGCGGTGCCACGCCTCGCCGATCGCCGCGAACTCGTGGCCGTCGAGCGTGCCGTCGACGTTGAAGCCGTAGCCCTCGAACCAGTCGCGCGGCGTCCCCTTCACGACGCTCGACACCTGGTGGGGGTCGATGCCGTGGTCGTTCCAGTCGACGACGTAGAAGAGGGTGCCGAGCCCGAGGCCGTAGGCGGTGTTCTTCGTCTCGTGGATCGCGCCGGCGGTCATGCCGCCCTCGCCCTCGACCGCGAAGACGCGCACGTCGTCGCAGCCGGAGAGCTTGAGCGCGAACGCCTCGCCCGCCGCAGCCGGCGAACCATGGCCCGACGGGCCGGTGTTGAACTTGAAGAAGAGGGTCTTGCCCTCCATCTCGGCGTGGCCCGGCAGGCCGCCGTTGCGCCGCAGGTCGAGCAGGTCCTTGGGCAGCAGCGTGAACTTCTCGCCGAGCGGATGGGCGTAGCGCGCGTCGCCCGTCTTCTCGTGCATGAAGCGCAGCGACTCGTTGAAGAGGGCGAGCGTCGCGTAGACGACGGGGTTGCAGTGGCCGGCGACGAGGACGAACTTGTCGCCGAACCGCTTCTCGGGATGGCGCAGGTCGAAGCGCATGACGCCGGAGAGGAGCGTCGTGACCAGGACCGGCACCTTCGAGCGGCTGCCGCCGGGATGGCCGCTCTGCCGGTGGTTCAGCATCAGGTCGATCAGCTGGTCGATCACGTCGCCGACCACGGCGAACTGCGGCGCCCATGCGGCGAACTGCTCGGCGGTCGGATCGGTGCGCGGGCGCCACGCGGCGACGGCGGAAGCGGCGGTGTTGGGATTCATGAGGGGCGGGATTGTATGCGCTACGCTGCGCCCATGCCCGCCGCCAAGGAGGATCGATTCGGACCGCCGCCCGCGCCGCAGATCGGGCTCGCGGCGGTCGCCGGCCACGCGAGCCTGCGCCGCTTCCTCGCCGAGCGCTGCCGCGCGCGGTCGCTGCCGCACGCGCTCCTCTTCCTCGGGCCGAAGGGAGTGGGAAAGCGGACCCTCGCCCAGGCGCTGGCGGCGGAGCACTTCTGCGCCACGGGCGACGGCTGCGGCAGCTGCGCCGACTGCGGCGCGCTCGTGCGCGGCAACCATCCCGGCGTGCTGACGGTCGCGGTGGCGCCCGGCAAGAGCTCGATCTCGATCGAGCAGGTGCAGCAGCTCGCGCGCGATCTCAGCCTGTCGGCGCCCGACGAGCGCGGTCGCGTGACGCTGCTGCTCGGCGCCGATCGCATGACGCCGCCGGCGCAGGACGCCTTGCTCAAGACGCTCGAGGAGCCGCGGCCCGGCAACGTGCTGGTGCTGACCGCTTCGCGCGGCGACGCGGTCCTGCCGACGATCCGCTCGCGCTGCCAGCGCTTCGCGCTCACGCCGCTCGCCGACGCGGAGGTGGCGCAGGTGGCGGCGCGCCTCGGGCTGGCGCCGGCGCTGCCGCTCTCCGTCGCGGCCGGCTGTCCCGGCGTGCTGGTCGAGTGGGGGGGCGAGCAGTCCGATCGGCTCCGGCGCGGCGTCGCGCAGCTCCTCGCCGAGCCGCGCGGCCGCGACGACCTCGCGAAGTGGATCGCGCTGCTGCGCGACGGGCTCGACGAGGAGGCCGAACCGGCCGAGATCCGCGCGCGCGCGCGGCTGCTGCTGCGCTTCGCCGCGTCGCTGGTGCGGGACGCCGTCGTGTTGAGGGCCACGCGCGGCGCAGCTACCATCCGCCACGTCGATCAAGCGGTGAAACTCGAGGCGATCGCTCAGCGGCCGGAGTGGGCCGACGCGAGCGAGGCGCTGGGACGGCTGGCGCGCGCGTCCGACCGGATCGAAGGCAACGTCGACCCGGCGTCGGCGCTCCTCTCCGCCCTGCAGCCGGCTCTCGACGAGGCGGCCCGCGCAAGCGGGTCGTGAAAGACGACGATGCGCCGACTCACCACCGTCCGCTACGGCCACCAGAACCTGCGCGGCCTCTTCACGGTCGAGGCGCCCGACGAGGTGCGCGCCGGCGACACCTGCGTCGTCCGCTCGCCGCGCGGCATGGAGCTCGGCGTCGTCCTCGCGAAGCCGATCGAGGAAGGCGGCGGCGAGGAGGCGGGCTGCGGCGAGTCGGCCTGCGGCAGCTGCGCGACGGCGCAGGGCGCGGTGATGCGCCGCGCGACGCCCGACGAGGTGCAGCGCGCGCTCCAGCAGAAGAAGGCCGGCGTGATGGAGGAGATCCGCTACGCGCGCGCCCGCTCGAAGGAGCAGCGCCTCGGGATGAAGATCGTCGGCGCGGAGTACCTCCTCGACAAGGAGAAGCTGATCGTCCACTTCTCCGCGAACGGCCGCGTCGAGTTCCACCACTTCGTGCGCGAGCTCGGCTCGAAGTTCAAGACGCGCATCGAGATGAAGCCGATCGGCGCGCGCGACGAGGCGCGCCTGGTCGGCGACGTCGCCTCGTGCGGTCGCGAGCTCTGCTGCAAGAGCTTCCTCCACGACCTGCAGCCGGTCTCGATGCGGATGGCGAAGCAGCAGAAGAAGACGCTCGACCCGACCAAGATCGCCGGCCAGTGTGGCAAGCTGAAGTGCTGCCTGCGCTACGAGGACTCGGTCTACATCGAGCTGCAGAAGACGCTGCCGCGCCGCAACGCGTGGGTGCGCATCGAGCAGGGCATCGGCCGCGTCTGGAACAGCGATCTGCTGCTGCAGAAGCTGGTGGTCGAGATGGAGAACGGCGACCGCCACATCGTCCACGTGTCGCAACTGCTCGAGACGGGGATCAAGCCGAGCCGCCCGCCGATGGCGGGGGACGGCGTCGGCCGCGGCCCCGCTCCGGCGCCTGGCGGTCCCGCGCCCGTCCGGCGCGTCGGCCCGGCGCGCGTCGAGCCGGCCGCTCCGCCGACGGGCGGGCCGCCTTCCGGAAATGGCCCGATCCCTCCCGACGACAGCGACGACGAGCCGACCGGCCCCTCCGATCTCGAGGGGTGAGCCACCGCCGGTGGGGCCGAGACGGCTCCCCGGCCACGACCGGTCGCCCCTGTGCGGGCCCCGTCGGGCCGCGGCTTTTTCCGGCTCGGGCGCTCTCTCCGTTCCGCCGATAGGAACGGTGCGTCACCTTCGGCGGCTCGCGACGTCCTCGCGCCGGTGGTTGGCAGCGGAGAAGTCGGGATGGCGGCGCTGACGCTCGAAATGAAGCTCGAAGAGATCGCGCGCGCGGATCGGCGCTACGCGCTCGAGGCGTACCAGTTCGTCTTCGAGGCGCTCGACTACGTCCTCGCGCATCCGGGCTGCCGCAAGTCGCCGGCGAGCCGCCACATCACCGTGACCGAGCTGCTCGAGGGGATGCGCCGCTTCGGCCTCGACCACTACGGGCCGCTCGCCCGCTGCGTCTTCGAGAGCTGGGGCGTCTACTCGACCGAGGACTTCGGCGAGATCGTCTTCCGGCTGATCGACTCGCGCCTGCTCCACCAGGGCGAGCACGACCGCAAGGAGGACTTCTCGGGCGCCTTCGACTTCCGCGAGGCGTTCGACGAGGGCTACCGCCCGCTGCTCGAGGCGCGGGGCGGCTCGCACTGACCGTCTCGAGGCCGCGCTCGCGCGTGGCGCTGAGCGTCACTTCCCGCCGTCGGTGACCGCGGCCGGCTCGCCCTTCGGCACGTTCGCGTCGACCAGCTTCGCGTCGAACGTCTCGTAGTCGCCGATGTCGGACGGCTTCTTGCCGAGCTTCTCGAGCACGATCTTGATCGCCGCCTGGAGTTGGTTGTCCTCCTGGAAGTCGCCGAGCACGAAGTAGCCCTGGCCGGGGAAGGTCTGCTTGCGGTCGTCGCAGACGCGCTCGCGGAGGTAGTGGCGCAGGTAGATGCGCACGTCCTCCTTGGAGAGGCGCGTGTCGAGCGAGTCGTAGAACTCCTCGAAGCCCGGGTACTGCGTCCAGTCGTGGCGGTCGCCGTTGGCGAGCTTGATGAAGAGGTCGCGGTTCGCCTCGTAGTGGTCGTCGAGGTAGCCGTGGAAGACGGTCGCGCGGCGCCGGTCGGCGCTCTTCGCGAGGAGCTTGGCGAACTCCTGCTCCTTCCAGAGGTCGGGCTCCTTCAGGTCGACGAGCACGTTCGGATGGACGCCGCCCTTGATGTAGCGCTTGCCGTCGATCTCCTGCGTCAGCACGCGGCCGTCGGTGTCGTACTGCCGGTCGGGCGTCGTGTTGTCGGGCAGGAAGTAGCGGCCCGTCGTGATCTTCATGTAGGGACCGATGTCCCACTTGCCGTTGCCGTTGCGGTCGACGAAGGGCTCGCCGGGGTCGAAGTCGTCGTTGCCGTTCTGGTCGGTGAACCGCTCGAAGCGGGTGACCGGCGACATCGGCGTCTGCACCGACCCCTTGCCGTAGGTGTGGTCGCCGACCAGCGTCGCGCGGCCGTAGTGCTTGAGGCAGCCCGAGAGGATCTCCGACGCGCTGGCCGAGACGTCGTTGATCAGCGCCGCCATCGGGAGCTTCTGCACGTCGGCGAAGCTGATGCCGAGCGCCGGCGTCTCGTAGAGCTGGTTGTCCTGGGGCATCGGCCCCTCGGTCCGCACGACGAGCTTCCCCTCGCCGCAGAGCAGCCCGACCAGCATCTGCGCCACCTCGAGGAAGCCGCCGGTGTTGTTGCGCAGGTCGAGGATCAGCCCCTTCATGCCCCTCGACTGCAGGTCGACGAGCGCGCGCACCATCTCGTCGGCCGACTTGCTGGCGAAGGTGGCGAGCTCGATGTAGCCGATGTCGCCCGGCAGCATGTCGTAGGTGACCGACGGGATGATGATCTGCTGGCGCGCGAGCGTCATCTCCTTCGTCTCGGTCCAGCCGCGCCGGAAGACGGTGATCGTGACCGGCGTGCCGGCCGGGCCCTTCAAGCGCCCGATGATCTCGTTGATGTCCTTGACGCCCGTCGTCTCCCAGCCGTCGACCTTGAGGATCTGGTCGCGGCTGCGCAGGCCCGCCTCGTAGGCGGGACCGCTGTAGATCGGGCGGGTGATCGTGAAGAACTTCTCCTCGCCGACCTGGTCGACGTAGGCGCCGATGCCGCCGTAGTCGCGCCGCAGGTCGAGGTTCCACCGCTCGTGCTCGTCCTGCGTGAAGAAGTTCGAGTGGGGATCCATCCGCCGCATCATTCCGTCGGCGGCGGCCTCGATGAGCTCCTCGCGCAGCTCGGGGCTGCGGTAGTCGCGGCCCTGCACGTGGCGGTCGAGCAGCTTGTCGAGCACCTCCTGCAGCAGGTCGAGGTCCTCGCCCGGCGCGAAGTCGGCCGGGTTGCGCTGCGACGGGCGCGCGCGCATGCGCGACTCGATCGTCCGCGCCGCCTTCTCCTTCTCGAGGTAGGCGTAGGCGAGGCGTCCTTCCGGCGTCGGGTCGTGCTGCAGCTGCTTGAGCACGCGCTCCGCCTTCGCGATCGAGCCCGCCTCGGCCAGCGCCAGCGCGCCCTGCACGCGGACCTCGGAGCGCTCCGAGTCGAGCGCCCGCTCCATCTCCTTCACGCAGCGGCCGCGGTCGGCGGCGCTCACCTGATAGAGGGCGCGCGCGACCGTCAGCTTCAACAACGGGTCGAGCTCGCCGTCGAGGCGCTTCTGCAGCAGCGGCACGACGCGCTCGTCGTTCGAGAAATCGCCGTCGCCGAGGAGCTGGAGCGCGAGCGTGCGCGCCGGCGCCGCGGAGTCGGCCGCGTCGGCGACCTTGATGATCGCGTCGCGCGCGAGCTCGAGCTCGTCGAGGTCGATCAGCGCCTTGCCGATGGCGAGGCGCGCCATCGCGCCCGAGCCGGCCAGCTTCTCGCGCAGCGCCGGCTTCGCCGACGCGCCGAGCTCGGTCAGCTCGCGCGCCGCGTCGCAGACGGCCGTCGCGCCGCCCTTCTCGGCCCGCGCGAGGATCGAGTCGACGCGCTCGTCGCTCGGGCCCGCGGGGGGCGCGAAACCGAGGACTCCCACTGCCACCACCGCCAGCCAGCTGCGAATCACCGGGGTCTCCTCATCGCTGGCAGCCTGCGCTGCCGCGGCGCTCCACTAGCCGCCGCCCGGATCGGGTCGCCGGGCCTCTCGTGCTTCGTCCAGGGGGACGGAGCGCCTCAAGGATCGGGGGGTGCGCGGTGGTACGACCGGGGCCGCGCGAGGTTCGGCCGTGGGACATTAGGGGGGACGACCCTCGCCGCAACACGCGAGGGGGGAGGGGCTCCCCGTAAGATCCCTCCCCCGATGGCCGCCCAGAAGACGCTCACCCATCTCGATCGCGACGGCGCACCGCGCATGGTCGAGGTCGCCGCCAAGGAGATCACGCTGCGGCGGGCGACCGCGCGCGCGCGCGTCCGCCTCTCCGCCGTCGCCGACCGGGCGCTGCGCGAGGGGACGCTGCCGAAGGGGGGCGCGCGCGACGTGGTGCGCCTCGCGGCGATCCAGGCGGCGAAGCAGACGGCCTCGCTGATCCCGCTCTGCCACCCGCTGCGCCTCACCAAGATCGGCGCGGAACTCAAGCGCGAGGGCGCCGGCTGCTGGGCGATCGAGAGCGAGGTCGTCGCGCTCGACCGCACCGGCGTCGAGATGGAGGCGCTGACCGCCGCGAGCGTCGGCGCGCTGGCGCTCTACGACATGGTGAAGGCGGTCGACCGCTCGGCGGTGATCGAGCAGGTCGTGCTCCTGTCGAAGTCGGGCGGCAAGTCGGGCGACTACGTGCGCGCGGCGGCGAAGCGGGGATGAGCGGCCTCGCGGTCGCCCTCCTGATCTCCTCCGATCGCGCTGCCAGCGGAACCCGCAGCGACGCGACGGCGGCCGAGCTGCGGCCGCTGCTGGAAGGCGCGGGCCATCGCCTCGCCACCACGCGCGTCGTCGCCGACGAGCGGCCCGCCCTCGAGTCGGCGCTGCGCGAGCTCGCGCGCGACCACGCGGTCGTGCTCACGTCGGGCGGCACCGGACTCGCGGCGCGCGACGTGACGGTCGAGGCGACGCGCGCCGTGATCGAGCGCGAGGTGCCGGGCCTCGGCGAGGCGATGCGCGCGCGCAGCTTCGTCGCGACGCCGACCGCGCTCCTGTCGCGGGCGACGGCGGGGACGCTCGGCGCGACGTTGATCGTCAACCTGCCGGGCTCGCCGCGCGGGGCGCGCGAGTGCCTCGAAGTGGTGCTGCCGGTGTTGCCCCATGCGGCGAAGCTGCTGGCGGGCGCGGTGAAGGATTGCCAGGCGGAGATCGGCGCGAACGCGCCGCGGAGAGGCGAAGCGCGATGAGCGTCCGGGTCGGGATCGTCGGAGCGACGGGTGCGGTGGGCGAGGAGCTCCTCGCGGTGATGGAGCAGCGCCGCTTCCCCGTCGGCGAGCTGCTGCCGATGGCCAGCGAGCGGAGCGCGGGCCGCAGCGTGACGTTCCGCGGCGCATCGCTGCCGGTGCGGCCGCTCGATCGCGCGGCGCTGAAGGAGTGCGACGTCGTCTTCCTCTCGGCGGGCGCGACTCTGAGCCGAACTCTGGCGCCGGAGCTGCTGAAGGGCCGGCCGCGTCTCTACGACAACACCAGCGCGTTCCGGCTCGATCCGGCGGTCGCGCTCGTCGTGCCCGAGGTGAACGGCCATCGCCTGACGCCGGCCCACCGCCACGCGGCCGTCGCCAACTGCACCGCGATCGTGCTGGTGATGGCGCTCGCTCCGCTGGAGCGGAAGTTCGGGATCGAGCGCGTGGTCGTCTCGACCTACCAGGCGGTGTCGGGCGCGGGACGGCGCGCAGTCGAGCGGCTGATGGACGAGCTGCGCCGCGAGCTCGCCGGCGAGAAGCTGGAGGACGGCGGCGCGGCGCCCTTCGCCTTCAACTGCATCCCGTCGATCGGCGACCTCGACCCATCCGGCAGCGTCGCGGCGCGCACGACCGGCGAGGAGAGAAAGGTCGGCGACGAAGTGCGCCGCATCCTCGAGCGGCCCGACCTGCGCGTCGTCGCGACCTGCGTGCGCGTGCCGGTGATCCGCGCCCACTCCGAGTCGGTGCTCGTCGAGCTGAAGGACAAGAGCGCGACGCTCGCCGACGTGATCGCCGCGCTGCGCGACGCGCCGGGCGTCACGCTGCGCGACGAGCTCGCGAACGGCGTGCTGCCGTCGCCGCGCCTCGCGGCGGGCGGCGACGACGTCCAGGTCGGGCGCATCCGTCCCGCCGACGAGCCAGGCGCCTTCGCCTTCTTCGTGTCGGGCGACCAGCTGCGGAAGGGGGCGGCGCTGACCGCCGTGCAGCTCGCCGAGCTGCAGCTCGCGCAGTGACGGAGGCGCGCGCCGAGCGGTCGCGGCCGCGGCGCGCGCGGCGCATTCCTTGACTTCCCCCCGGAGCGCCGCCTGAATGGCGCCCCTTTCGCCGGCTCGAAACGCCCCGTCTCCCGGGGCCTGCGCGCCGTCCACGACCCGATCCGGGACCCATGGCCACCATCTCCAGCAACGACTTCCGCAACGGCATCACGATCGTCTACGAGGGCCAGCTCTGGGACATCATCGAGTTCCAGTTCGTGAAGCCCGGCAAGGGCACGCCGTTCATCCGCACCAAGCTGAAGTCGCTCAAGACCGGCCAGGTGCTCGAGCCCAACTTCGACGCCAAGCAGGCGGTGGAGCAGGCGATCCTCGACAAGGTCGAGTGGGAGTACCTCTACCGCGACGGCGAGCACTTCGTCTTCATGGACACGGCGAGCTACGACCAGCACCACGTCGACAAGCAGAAAGTGGAGCCGCTGCTCGACTTCCTGAAGGAGAACACGAAGTGCAGCGCGAAGGTCTACGAGGGCGAGCTGATCGCGATCGCGCTGCCTGACTTCATGGAGTTCGAGGTCGTCGAGACCGAGCCCCACATCAAGGGGCAGCAGGCGGCGGGCGGCAACAAGCCGGCGAAGATCGACACGGGCGCCAAGATCATGGTGCCGGGCTTCGTCGTCGTCGGCACCCGCATCAAGGTCGACACGCGCGACCGCCGCTACGTCGACCGCGTCTGAGCCGCGTCTGGACCGGCGGCCGGGAACGATCCGAAGGCACGAGGAGCGGAGGGGATGGGACGCAAGAAGCGGGCAGCGATGCGACGGGACGAAGCGGCTCCGGCCGCCGCCGCGCCGGCCGCCCATGACGCCGAGGTCGCGCGCGTGCGCGCGCTGCTCGAGCTGATGCGCGACCATGGGCTCGTCGAGCTCGAGATCGGGCCCGATGGCCAGTCGGTGCGCATGAGCAAGAGCGGGCCGGCGACCTACGCGATGCCGATGGCGGCGCCGCCGCTGTCCGCGCCCGTCGCCGTCGCCGCGCCCGGCGCGCCGCCCGCGGCCGCGCCCGCGCCCGCCGCGAAGGCGGCCGGCCCGGCGGGGGAGAAGTTCCTCTCGCCGATGGTCGGGACCTTCTATCGCGCCTCCTCGCCCGAGGCGAAGGCGTTCGTCGTCGAGGGCGACGTCGTGAAGTCCGACTCGGTCCTCTGCATCATCGAAGCGATGAAGGTGATGAACGAGATCAAGGCGGAGAAGGCCGGCAAGGTCGTGCAGATCCTGGTCGAGAACGGCGAGGCCGTGGAGTTCGGCCAGCCGCTCTTCGTGATCCAGTGAGCTGACGCGCACGATGTTCCGCCGGATCCTGATCGCCAACCGCGGCGAGATCGCGCTGCGCGTCATGCGGGCGTGCCACCAGATGGGCATCGAGGTGGTCGCCGTCTGCTCCGAGGCCGACAAGGGCTCGCGCTACCTGCGCATGGCCGACGACACCGTCTGCATCGGGCCGGCGCGCTCGGCGCAGAGCTACCTCGACATCTCGCGCATCGTCAGCGCGGCCGAGATCGCCGACGTCGACGCGATCCATCCCGGCTACGGCTTCCTCTCGGAGAAGTCGCACTTCGCCGAGGTCTGCCGCAGCTGCGGCATCACCTTCGTCGGCCCGCCGCCCGAGGCGATCGACCTCATGGGCGACAAGTCGAAGGCGAAGGAGACCGCGAAGAAGGCGGGCGTGCCGATCATCCCGGGCAGCGACGGGCCGGTCGGCAGCGAGCAGGAGGCGCTCGCGGTCGCCAAGCAGCTCGGCTACCCGATCATGATCAAGGCGGTGGCGGGCGGCGGCGGTCGCGGCATGCGCGTCGCGCACAACGACGTCTCGCTCGTCAGCGGCTACCACGCCGCGCGCAGCGAGGCCGAGGCGGCGTTCAGCGACTCGAGCGTCTACCTCGAGAAGATGATCCTGAAGGCGCGCCACATCGAGGTGCAGTTCATCGGCGACCAGCACGGCAACGTGCTGAGCCTCGGCGAGCGCGACTGCACCACGCAGCGGCGCCACCAGAAGCTGATCGAGGAGGCGCCCTCGCCCGTCGTCACGCCCGCGCTGCGCGAGCAGATGGGCGCCGCGGCGCGCGCGCTCTGCAAGCAGGCGGGCTACTGGAACGCCGGCACGGTCGAGTTCCTGCTCGACGCCGACGGGCGCTTCTACTTCATGGAGGTGAACGCGCGCATCCAGGTCGAGCACCCGGTCACCGAGGAGGTCACCGGCATCGACCTGATCGAGGCGCAGCTGCGCGTCGCGGCCGGCGAGCGGCTGCCGTGGAAGCAGGACGAGATCAAGCTCACCGGCCACTCGATCGAGTGCCGCATCAACGCCGAGGATCCGTCGCAGAACTTCAAGCCGTCGCCCGGCCTCATCACCGGCTGGATCGCGCCCGGCGGCCGCAACGTCCGCCTCGACACCCACGCGCACGCCGGCTACCGCATCCCGCCCTACTACGACTCGATGATCGGCAAGCTCATCGTGCGCGGCGACACGCGCGAGGAGGCGATCGCGACGCTGCTCTGCGCACTCGACGAGTTCGTGGTGGAGGGGGTCGCGACGACGATCCCGCTCCACAAGGAGATCCTGCGGAGCGAGGCGTTCCGCAAGGCGCAGATGGACACGAAGTACGTCGAGACGCACTTCATGCCGTGAGCCCGGCGGCCCGCCGGAAGCGTCTTCCGTCGCGGGGGTGGAGCCGCCGGTGGCCGGCGGTCGATAGGCTTCGCGCCGCGCGTGCCGGACGGCGCTTCGCCGTCCGGGGGTCGGTCGAGGATCGGATGGTCTTGCGAGGCGTCCTTCGGGTCGTGGTCGTCGCGGCGATCGGCGCGGGTGCTCCGTCCGTCGCCGTCGCCGCCGCGCCGCGGCAGGACCCGGCGACGCCGCCGCCCGCGGCCAAGGACGCCGCGCCGCAGGAGAAGCCGGAGGAGAAGCCGGGCCAGGAGGCGCCGGCGCCGAGCAGCTCGAAGGCGCTCGACGAGCTGCTCGAGCGGCTGCTCTCCGAGAACGGCGGCCAGCCTCCGGTCGTGGCGCCGAGCGACGTCGCGGTGACGCCGGACGCGGCGCTGGCCGGCGCGCCGGCGCCGGAGAGCCGGCTCGCGCGCGTCACGCGGATCAGCGACACGGTGCAAGTGGTGCGCGCCGACGGCTCGCACCGCGACCTCCAGTACTGGGACAAGTTCCTCGAAGTCGGGCCCGGCGACGAGGTGCGCCAGCACGGCGGCCGCAGCCTGACGCTGCTCGACTACGCCGACGGCGCCCACTTCCGCTTCGACGGCGAGGCGATCTGGCGGCTCACCAGCGACGCGCTGGCCAAGCCGCGCACCTTCGAGATCGAGCGCCTCGTCCGCTACGGCGAGCTCTGGTTCGGCCGCAACGGCGTCGACACGGTCGTGAAGCTGCCGGGCGGCAACGAGCTGGCCGGCAACGGCACGCGCGTGCAGCTGCGCGACTTCGACGGCCGCGCGCTCGAGGTGACCGTGACCGGACCGACGCCGGTGGTGGTCCGCTCGCCCTACCTCGCGGGCCGGATCGTGACCGTGACCGCCGGCCAGCGCATCGTGCTGCCGGTGCTGACCGAGCCGTCGGCGATCGTCTCGCACCTCACGCGCGAGGCGACGCTCTTCGAAGTTCCGCGCGGGCAGCTGCGCGTGCAGGCTCCCGACCAGCTGACCCTCACCGCCTTGGAGCGCGAGATCGAGCTCCTCGGCAGCGGGCCGGTGGCCGGCATCGCGCGCGCGTGCGGCGCGCGCGTCGTGATCCAGCCCGGCCGCGTCATGCGCCTCACGCGCGCGGCGCTCGGCGCCCCGAGACGACAGGAGTGGGACGAATGACGACGCCTCGTTCGGTCATCACCGGCGGCGCCGGTTTCCTCGGCAGCCATCTCGCGGAGCGCCTGCTCGCCGAGGGGCACGAGGTGATCGTCCTCGACAACCTGCTCACCGGCGACCTCTCGAACATCGAGCACCTCTTCAAGGAGCGGCGCTTCTCCTTCGTCCACTACGACGTGACGAACTTCATCCACGTCGAGGGGGGCGTCGACTTCATCTTCCATTTCGCGTCGCCGGCCAGCCCGAAGGACTACCTCGACTACCCGATCCAGACGCTCAAGGTCGGCTCGCTCGGGACGCACAAGGCGCTCGGCCTCGCGAAGGCGAAGGGCGCCGTCTTCCTGATCGCGTCGACCTCCGAGGTCTACGGCGACCCGCTCGAGCACCCGCAGCGCGAGTCGTACTGGGGCAACGTCAACCCGGTCGGGCCGCGCGGCGTCTACGACGAGGCGAAGCGCTTCGCCGAGGCGATGACGATGGCGTACCACCGCTACCACGGCGTCGAGACGCGGATCGTCCGCATCTTCAACACCTACGGGCCGCGCATGCGGCTGAACGACGGGCGCGCGCTGCCGACCTTCATGACGCAGGCGCTGCTGGGCCAGGACATCACCGTCTACGGCGACGGCTCGCAGACGCGCTCGTTCACCTTCGTGACCGACCTGATCGACGGCATCTTCCGGCTCGCGAAGTCCGGTGAGCACGATCCGGTCAACATCGGCAACCCGCGCGAGCTCTCGATCCTGACCTTCGCGCAGAAGGTGAAGGAGCTCACCCGCTCGGCGAGCCGCATCGTCGAGAAGCCGCTGCCGGTCGACGACCCGAAGATCCGCCAGCCCGACATCACGCGGGCGCGGACGAAGCTCGGCTGGGAGCCGAAGGTGTCGCTCGAGGAGGGGCTCAAGCTCACGCTCCCCGACTTCGAACGCCGATTGAAGGCTGCCGGTCCCAAGGTCCTGGGTTGAGCGCGGAGCGTCGGGGAGCCATGACGCACAAGGAACTGCTGGAGCGCATCGCCGCCCGCAACGCGACCGTCGCGGTGCTGGGGCTCGGCTACGTCGGGCTGCCGCTCTGCCTCGCGTTCGCGGAGCAGGGGTTCGACGTGATCGGCCTCGACATCGACGCGCGGCGCGTCGAGAGCCTCCAGAAGGGGCGCAGCTACGTCGACGACATCCCGAACGAGCAGCTGAAGGCGCAGCTCGAGCGGCGGAAGTTCCGGCCGACCGCCGACTTCGACGAGCTCCGGAAGGCGCACGCGGTCATCGTCTGCGTGCCGACGCCGCTGAACAAGAGCGGCGACCCCGACATCAGCTACATCGTGAACGCGACGCTCGAGGTGGAGAAGCGGCTCCAGCCGGGGCAGCTCGTCGTCCTCGAGAGCACGACCTATCCCGGCACGACGGTCGAGGTCGTCCTGCCGCGCCTCTCCGAGGCGCAGGGCAAGGCGTGGAAGGTCGGCAAGGACTACTTCCTGGCGTTCTCGCCCGAGCGCATCGATCCCGGCAGCAAGAAGTTCAACGTCCGCAACACGCCGAAGGTGGTGGGCGGAGTGACCGAGAAGTGCGGCGAGGCGACGACGGCGCTCTACGCCGCGGCGCTCGAGCGCGTCGTGCCGGTGTCGAGCGCGACCGCCGCCGAGATGGTGAAGATCCTCGAGAACACCTTCCGGATGGTGAACATCGGGCTGGTGAACGAGGTCGCGGTGCTGTGCGAGCGGCTCGGCATCGACGTCTGGGAGGTGATCGACGCCGCGGCGACCAAGCCGTTCGGCTTCCTGCCCTTCTATCCCGGCCCCGGGCTCGGCGGCCATTGCATCCCGATCGACCCCTTCTACCTCTCGTGGAAGATGCGGACGCTCCACACGAAGGCGCGCTTCATCGAGCTCGCCGGCGAGGTGAACCACGAGATGCCGGAGTTCATCGTCGAGAAGGTCGCCAACGGCCTGAACGACGAGCGCAAGTCGGTGCGCGGCGCGAAAGTCTGCATCCTCGGCTTCGCCTACAAGCGCGACGTCTCCGACGTGCGCGAGTCGCCGGCGTTCGACATCGCGACCAAGCTGCGCGCGCGCGGCGCCGAGGTGACCTACCACGACCCGCACGCGCCCGAGGTGACGCTCGACTGGGGCAAGCTCAAGTCGACGGCGCTCTCCGCCGACTTCTGCCGCAAGCTCGACTGCGCGGTGATCGTGACCGACCACGCGGCCATGGACCTCGCCACGGTGCTGGAACACTGCCCGCTGGTCGTCGATTCGAGGAACGCGACCAAGGGCAAGCCGGCCAAGGCGCGGATCCTCAAGCTCTGACGCGCATGGCGCGCATCCTCGTCACCGGCGGCGCGGGCTTCATCGGCTCGCACCTCGTCGATCGCCTGCTGGCACGCGGCGACGAGGTCGCGGTGCTGGACAACTTCGACGACTTCTACGACCCCGCGATCAAGCGGCGGAACCTCGTCGCCGCGGCGCGCCACCCGAAGTTCCGGCTGATCGAGGCCGACCTGCGCGACGGCGCGGCGGTGAGCGCGGCGCTGCAGTCGGCGCGGCCGGAGAAGGTCGTCCACCTCGCCGCGCAGGCCGGCGTCCGCCCGTCGTTGCAGCGCCCGCAGCACTACGTCGACGTGAACGTGACCGGGACGCTCCACCTGCTCCAGGCGATGGTCGCGAGCGGCTGCCGGCGGCTGGTCTACGGCGGCACGTCGTCGGTCTACGGCGCGTCGGGCAAGCCGCCCTTCGTCGAGAGCGACGCGGCCGACCGTCCCGTCTCGCCCTACGCCGCGACCAAGCGCGCGGCCGAGCTCCTCTGCCACACGTGGCACGCGATCCACGGCCTGCGCGTCACGGTGCTGCGCTTCTTCACCGTCTACGGGCCGCGCCAGCGCCCCGAGATGGCGATCCACAAGTTCGCGCGGCTGATGCTGGCGGGCCGCCCGATCCCGCGCTTCGGCGACGGCAGGACGGTGCGCGACTACACCTACGTCGACGACATCCTCGACGGCGTCGTGAAGGCGACCGACCACGACGAGGGGTTCGGCGTCTACAACCTCGGCGAGTCGGAGACCCACACGCTGAGCGAGCTGATCGAGCTGCTCGCGAAGGAGCTCGGCGTGGCCGCTCGCGTCGAGGGGCAGCCCGACCAGCAGGGCGACGTGCCGGCGACCTGCGCCGACATCACGCGCGCGCGCGCGGTGCTGGGCTACGCGCCGCGCGTCCCGCTGCGCGACGGGATGCGCCGCTTCGTCGCGTGGCTGCGCGAGGAGATCGCGCGCGAGAAGGGCGGCTGACGTGGCCGCGCGTCCGCGCATCGCGCTGGTCGTCGGCGCGCGCCCCAACTTCATGAAGGCGGGGCCGGTCCTCCACGCGCTGCAGCGGCGCGGCGGCTTCGAGGTGAAGCTCGTCAACACCGGCCAGCACTACGACGAGCGGATGGCCGGCTCGTTCCTGCGCGACCTCGGCTTCCCGAAACCCGACGCCGACCTCGGCGTCGGCTCGGGCAGCCACGGCAAGCAGACGGCGCAGGTGCTGGCGAGCTTCGAGGAGTGGCTCACGGCGAACCGCCAGGAGCTGGTCGTCGTCGTGGGGGACGTCAACTCGACGGTGGCGGCGGCGCTGGCTGCGGTGAAGCTGGCGATCCCGGTCGCCCACGTCGAGGCGGGGCTCCGCTCCGGCGACCGCCTGATGCCCGAGGAGCTGAACCGCCTCGCGACGGACGCCTTGTCGTCGCTCCTCTTCGTGACGGAGCCGTCGGGCGTCGCGAACCTGAAGCGCGAGGGCGCGCGCGAGGAGCGGATCGCCTTCGTCGGCAACACGATGATCGACACGCTGCTGCGCTTCCGCGACGTCGCGCTCGCGGCGCCGCGGCCGGCAGCGTGGCCGCAGCGCTACGGCCTCGTCACGCTCCACCGCCCGAGCAACGTCGACGAGGAGGCGCCGCTGCGCCGCATCCTCGCCGCGCTCGAGGAGATCGCGGGCGAGCTGCCGCTGGTCTGGGCGGTCCACCCGCGCACGCAGGCGCGCATCGAGGCGTTCGGCCTCGCCGACGGTCTCGCGAAGCGCGGGCGGATCACGCTGGTGCCGCCGCTCGGCTACGTCGACTTCATGGCGGCGATGGCGCGCGCGCGCCTGATCCTCACCGACTCGGGCGGCGTGCAGGAGGAGGCGCTGGTGCTGCGCGTGCCGGTCGTGACGCTGCGCGAGAACACCGAGCGGCCGGTCACGATCGAGTGCGGCGGCAACCTGCTCGCCGGCAACGACACGGCGCGCATCGTCGCGGCCGCGCGCACGATGGCCGCGCGCGACGCGCAGTCGTTCCGCGTGCCGGAGGGCTGGGACGGCCGCGCCGCGGAGCGCGTCGTCGACCGGATCGCGCGCTTCTTCGCCGAGGGGGCGTCGCTGTGATCCTCGTGACCGGCGGCGCCGGCTTCATCGGCTCCCACCTCGTGGCCGAGCTCGCGGCGGCGGGGACGCCGGTGCGCGTGCTCGACGACCTCTCGACCGGACGGCGCGAGAACCTCGCGGGCGCGCGCGGGGTCGAGCTCGTCGAGGGGTCGATCGTCGACCTCGCGACGGTCGAGCGCGCCTGCCAGGGCGTGACGACGCTCTACCACCTCGCCGCCTGCCCGTCGGTGCCGCGCAGCTTCGACGAGCCCGCCTTCTGCCACGCGGTCAACGCGACCGGCACGCTCCACGTGGCGGTCGCCGCCGCGCGCGCGAAGGTGCGCCGCGTCGTCTTCGCCAGCTCGTGCGCGATCTACGGCGACGCCGGCGAGCGCGCCGTCGACGAGGGCGCGCCGACGAACCCCAAGTCGCCCTACGCCGCGCAGAAGCTCCTCGGCGAGCACTACCTCGCCAGCTACGGCGCAGCGCACGGCTTCACCGCGGTGGCGCTGCGCTTCTTCAACGTCTATGGGCCGCGCCAGGATCCCGGATCGCCCTACTCGGGCGTGATCTCGATCTTCTGCGAGCGGCTGCTGCGCCGCGAGGCGGCGACGATCCACGGCGACGGCCAGCAGACGCGCGACTTCGTCTACGTCGCCGACGTGGTGCAGGCGCTGCGGCTCGCGGGCGAGCGCGACGTGGCGCACGGCAGCCTCTTCAACGTGGCGACCGGCCGCTCGCGCTCCTTGCTGGAGCTTCACGCCGCCTTGGCGCGCCAGGCCGGCGGCGGCGCCGTACCGTCGCACGGACCGGCGCGCGCGGGCGACATCGTCCGCTCGGCCGCCTCGATCGCGCGCATCGCGGCGACGCTCGGCTATGCAGCGCGCATCGGGTTCGACGAAGGGCTCGCGCGCACCTTCGCCTGGTATCGCGAGCGCGCGGCGCGGACCGCGCCGGGAGGAAGAGCATGAGCGGCACGGCGATCAAGGGCGTGATCCTGGCGGGCGGGCTCGGCAGCCGGCTGATGCCGCTGACCAAGGTGACCAACAAGCACCTGCTGCCCGTCTACCAGAAGCCGATGATCCACTACCCGCTCGAGTGCCTGGTGAAGGGCGGCATCACCGACGTGCTGATCGTCACGGGCGGCGACTCGGCCGGCCACTTCCTGAAGCTGCTCGGCTCGGGCAGCGACTTCGGCGCGCGCATCTACTACGCCTACCAGCAGGGCGAGGGCGGCATCGCCGACGCGCTGCGTCTGGCCGAGGCGTTCATCGCCGGCGACCGCTTCGCGGTCGTGCTGGGCGACAACATCCTCCAGCGGACGATCCGGCCCAGCGTCGAGAAGTTCCGCGCGCAGGAGAAGGGGGCGCGCATCCTGCTGAAGCAGGTGCCCGACCCGCAGCGCTTCGGCGTCGCGGAGGTGAAGGGCGACCAGGTCGTCTCGATCGTCGAGAAGCCCAAGCAGCCGAAGAGCGACCTCGCCGTGACGGGGATCTATTTCTACGACGGCCAGGTCTTCGACATCATCCGCACGCTCAAGCCGAGCGGCCGCGGCGAGCTCGAGATCACCGACGTGAACAACGCCTACCTCGCGAAGAAGCAGCTGCAGTGGGACCGCGTCGAGGGGTGGTGGAGCGACGCCGGGACGTTCGAGTCGCTCTACAAGGCGTCGACGCTGGTGCGCGAGGGCGGGGCGAACCTCGACGGCTGAGCGGCGGGGCGGCGGCAGGTCGGCGGAGGACGCGACGTGCGGGTGGTCGTGACGGGAGCGGGCGGGATCCTCGGCACCGCGCTCGCGGCGACGCGGCCGCGCGAGGTCGAGCTCGTGGCGCTGCGGCGCGCCGATCTCGACGTGACCGACCGCGAGGCGACGCGGGCGGCGCTCGCCGCGATCCGGCCGGCGTGGGTGATCCATGCGGCCGCGATGACCGACGTCGACGGCTGCGAGAAGGAGCCGGAGAAGGCGCTCCTGGTGAACGGCGTCGCGACCGGCCACGTCGTCGAGGCGGCGCTGGCGGCGGGCGCGGGCTGCCTCTGCCTGTCGACCGACTACGTCTTCGACGGCGAGGCGCGGCAGCCCTACGACGAGACGGCGCCGACCGGCCCGCTCTCCGCCTACGGCAGGAGCAAGCTCGCCGGAGAGCACGAGGCGCTCGCGCACGTCGGCCGCGTGCTGGTCGTGCGGACCCAGTGGGTCTTCGGCGCTGGCGGCCGCAACTTCGTCGACACGATCGCGAAGGCAGCGCGCGAGAGGCCGTCGCTGAAGGTCGTCGCCGACCAGCGCGGCTGCCCGACCTGGTCGCGCCACCTCGCGGCCGGGCTCTGGGAGCTCCTCGAGGCCGACCTCGAGCCGGGGATCTGGCACCTCTCCGCCGCGGGCGAGGCGACCTGGCACGACTTCGCGCTGGCGATCGTCGCGGGCCTCGGCCTCACGACGCCGGTGGCGCCCTGCACCACGGCCGAGTTCCCGCGCCCCGCGCCGCGTCCCGCGTACGGCGTCCTCTCGAAGGCGAAGGTCGCCGCCCGCCTCGGCCGCGCGCTGCCGTCGTGGCGTGAAGGGCTCGCGGGCTATCTTTCCGAGCTTCGCGCAGCCCCCGGACGAGGCTCATGACCACGCTGCTCATCACCGGCGGAGCCGGCTTCATCGGCGCCAACCTCGTGCGGCGCGTGCTGGCCGAGCGCCCCGACTGGCGCATCGTCAACTTCGACGCGCTCACCTACGCGGGCGACCTCACCTGGCTCGCCGACGTGCTGAAGGACGGCCGCCACGAGTTCGTGAAGGGCGACCTCGCCGATCGCGCGCAGGTCGACGCCCTCTTCGCGGGCCGCAAGATCGACCTCGTCGCCCACCTCGCCGCCGAGTCGCACGTCGACCGCTCGATCCTCGAGCCCGAGATCTTCGTGCGCACCAACGTGCTCGGGACGCAGAACCTCCTCGACGCGGCGAGGAAACATGGCGTGAGCCGCTTCCTCCACGTCTCGACCGACGAGGTCTACGGCACGCTCGGCGCGACCGGCAAGTTCACCGAGGAGACGCCGCTCGCCCCGAACTCGCCCTACTCGGCCAGCAAGGCGGCGTCGGACCTGCTGGTGCGCGCGGCGTTCCACACGTTCAAGCTCCCCGCCGTGATCAGCCGCTGCTCGAACAACTACGGACCGCGCCAGTTCCCCGAGAAGCTGATCCCGCTGATGATCGCCAACGCGAGCGACGGGCAGCCGCTGCCGGTCTACGGCGACGGCCAGCAGGTGCGCGACTGGATCCACGTCGACGACCACTGCGACGGGCTGCTGGCCGCGCTCGAGCGCGGGCGCGTCGGCGAGGTCTACAACTTCGGCGGCGAGCACGAGCTCGCCAACCTGACCGTCGTGAAGACGCTGCTCGCGATCCTGGGAAAGGACGAGAAGCTGATCCGCTTCGTCGCCGACCGCCCCGGCCACGACCGCCGCTACGCGATCGACTGCTCGAAGGCGAAGCGGGAGCTCGGCTGGCGGCCGCTCCGGCGCTTCGACGAGGGGCTGCGCGACACGGTCCGCTGGTACCGCGAGCAGCAGGCGTGGGTCGCCCGCATCCGTTCGGGGGCCTACCGCGACTACTATGCGGAGCAGTACGGCGACCGCCTCGCTCCCCGGAGCGGCGCGGGGGGGTGAGCGGCGGGGCTGGTCGTTTCAACCCCGGCGCCGTCGAAGTCCGAAGGGAGGGCAGCCGGGCGGCCTCGCAGGGACCGCCCAGGGGCGGCCGCAGCCAGGAGGGACCGTGAGCCTGACCTCGACGACACGTCGCGCCGCCGTGGCGTTCGTCCCGCTCCTCGCGCTCGGCGGGTGCGTGTCGAACGACGACGGCCGGGTCCAGCAGCTGCTGAACCAGCGCGGCTTCGGGGCGCGCCACGAGGGCGACAGCAACGAGCAGTACTACGTCGGCATCGGCGACGTGCTGACGCTCACCGATCCGCTCAACATCGAGTTCAACGCGTCGCTCAAGGTGCGCACCGACGGCGTGATCGATCCCGAGGTGATCGACGAGGTCTACGTCGCGGGACTCACGCTCCCCGACCTCGAGCAGATGCTCACGCAGCGCTATCGCGAGTTCAACACGACCGCGCAGATCTACGTGACGCTCAGCCAGTCGACGTCGAAGTGGTACTACATCGACGGCGAGGTCGCGGCCGGCGGGCGCAAGCCGTTCGAGGGCGACACGACGCTCTTCCGCGCCGTCAACGACGCGGCGCCGACGCTCCTGTCGGACGACGACCAGATCCTGCTGATCCGCTCCGATCCCTACCACCCGCTCGTCGTCGCGTTCGACTACGACGACATGCTCGAGGGCGGCTGGTCGCAGGCGAACGTCGAGATCCGCGAGAACGACATCATCTACGTGCCGCCGAACATCTTCGGCTACCTGACGATCTTCACGCAGCAGCTCTTCGCGCCCCTCACCGTGCTGGTGCAGAGCGTCTACGACGTGAACCGCCTCTTCTATTCCTTCGACACGTTCGGCGACACCGGCCGCTACGGCTACGGCCGCGGCCGGCAGGGCTCGTTCAGCTACGTCATGCCGTCGCGCACGCGCGGCGGCGAGCCGGTGGAGCCGCTCCACGTCGCGAGCCGCGACGCGGGCGGCGCCGCGGACGACGGGGCGCGCTGATGGCCGGCGCCGCCCCCGACTTCGACCGCGAGGTCGACCCGCAGCAGCAGATCCGCCACTTCCTCGGCGTCGTGCGGCGCGGCTGGCTGGCGATCTTCACCTGCCTCGGCGCGGGACTTCTGGTCGGCGTGGCCGCCTTCTTCTTCATCCCGAAGACCTACGTCTCCTCGGCGAAGCTCGAGGTGCACGGCGACTGGATGTTCGACTCGGCCGCCGAGGCGCGCGACCTCGGGACGCTCGCCTTCTCGGCGCGCCGGCGCAACCTCGAGGACCACCTCCGCTCGACCAAGTACGTCGAGGACGTGCTCGACCGCCTCGAGTGGGACGACTGGTCGCGCGCGAAGGAGGGGGGCGACGTCGCTCGCCGCGAGTTCCTGCGCAAAGTGAAGGAGAAGCTCGACACCCGCATCACCTCGGGCGAGCTCGGCGAGCGCTTCGTCTTCGTCAACTTCGCCTGGTACGACCGCTTCCGCGCCGCCGCGTTCGTCGAGACGATCACCCGCTACTGGATCGACACGGCGCTCGAGGGCTACGTGGTCGGGCTGCGCGACGACGTCAACGTCGCGACGCAGGTGCTGGCGCAGAAGGAGCAGACGCTGCTCCAGGCGAGCCTCGCGCTCGAGCAATTCGAGGTGCGCAACGAGATCAGCGGCATCGACCAGCGCCAGGGCGTGCAGGTCGAGCTCGACAACCTCACGCGCCAGCGCGCGGTCGTCTCGACCAACATCGCCGACCTCGAGACGAAGGTCGAGGCGCTGGAGAAGCAGCTCCTCGCCACCGACGCCGACGGCGCGCTCCTCCTGCCGCCGACGCTCGCGTCGAGCAGCCCGCTGGTCAACTCGCAGCGCGCCGACGCGCTGGCGCAGATCGAGTCGACCGTGAAGATGATCGAGCAGCGCAAGATCAGCGGCTTCACCGACAAGGACCGCAAGCTGCAGCAGCTCGTCCTGGCGCTGCGGCTCCAGTTCGTGGCGCTCTCGCAGCAGACGGGCGAGGGCAGCGCCGAGCTGGCGTCGATCCCCAACCCCGACTGGAAGGTGGTGAAGGACGACCGCGACCGCTACTACCTCGACCTCCAGGGGGCGATCGCGCAGCGGACCACCATCGACGCCGCGATCGAGCAGACCAAGGAGTCGCTGCGCACGCTGCCCGAGGTGCTGCGCGTCCATCGCCAGCTGCAGATGGACAAGACGGTGCAGGAGCAGATCGTCACGGACCACCGGACATCGCTCCAACCGCTGCGCGACAAGCTCGCCGAGGCCGAGCTGCGCGGCTCGGCGCGACGCAGCCCGGTCACGGAGCTCGAGAAGCCGGTGCCGGCCACGATCCCGTCGGCCTTCCTCGGCCTGATCGCGCTGGCGATGTCGACGCTGCTCGGGCTCGGCCTCGCGCTGCTGTCGGTCATCGGCCGCGAGTTCCTCCGTTCGTCGTTCCGCAGCCCGGAGCAGGCGCGCCGCACGCTGCGCCTGCCGGTGCTGGGCGAGGTCGCGTCGATCCAGACGGTGCCCGAGGTGCGGCGCGCCCGTTTCGTGCGCCTGGTCCAGATGGCGGCGTCGCTGCTGCTGCTCGGCGGGCTCGGCGCGGCGATCTGGATCTGCGTGGCGCACCCGAACGACCTGCCGCGCGCGCTCGTGGATTGGGCGATGGAGCTGCGGACCTCGCTCCTCTGAGCGAACCGCGCGGCCGATGCGGCTGCTCTACCTGGCCCACCGCGTGCCCGATCGTCCGGCGAAGGGCGACAAGATCCGCGCCTTCCACGAGCTGCGCGCCCTCGCGTCACGCCACGAGGTCCACCTCTTCGCGCTCTCCGACGAGCCCGACGTCGACCCGGCGCCGGCGTGGCAGCGCGAGGTCGCCAGCGCGACGATCGTCCCCGTCTCGAAGTGGGGCGCGCGCTGCCGCGTCGCGGGCGCGCTCGTCGCGGGCGGGCCGCTCACCTCGGCCCACTTCGCCGAGCCGCAGCTGCGCCGCCGCCTCGCCGAGGCGCGCGCGAGCCGCCGCTTCGACGCGGCGGTCGTCTACAGCGGCGCGGTCGATCCGCTGCTCGACGGCATGCGGCCGCGCGTGCTCGACCTCGTCGACGTCGACTCGGAGAAGTTCCGCCTCTACCACGAGCGGCGCACCGTGCGCGGCCTGCGCCGCGTCGCGTGCGGCATCGAGGCGCGCCGGCTGCGCCGCCTCGAGCAGCACGCGAGCGCGCAGGCCGACGTGACGCTCGTCTGCACCGACCGCGAGGCGGAGTCGCTCCAGTCGATCGCGCTCCCGCGCCGGCTCGAGGTGGTCCGGAACGGCGTCGACCTCGCCGCCTTCCCGTTCGCCGACGGCGCCGGTCGCGCCGCGGACGAGCTCCTCTTCGTCGGCGCGCTCGACTACGACGCCAACGTCGACGCCGCGCTCCACCTCGTGCGCGACGTGCTGCCGCGGGTGCGGCGCGAGTTCCCGTCGGCGCGCGTCACGCTGGTCGGCCGCGCGCCGTGCGCGGAGGTCGTGGCGCTGGCGGCGGAGCCGGGCGTCGAGCTCCACGCCGACGTCGGGTCGGTCGTGCCGTACCTGCAGCGCGCGACGCTGGCGGTGCTGCCGTTCCGCATCGCGCGCGGGATCCAGAACAAGGCGCTCGAGGCGATCGCTGCGGGACTGCCGGTCGTCGCCAGCGCCGAGACGGCGAAGGGGCTCGACGGCGTCGCCGGCCGCCACTACCTCGTCGGCGAGGGGCCCGACGCGATCGCCGACGCGGTGGTCGGCGCGCTCCGCTCGGCGCCGCGGCGCGCCGAGCTCGCTCGCGAAGGGCGGGCGCTGGTCGAGTCGAGCTACGCGTGGCCCGCGATCCTCGAGCGCTTCGTCGCGCTGGTCGAGGAGGCCGCGCGGCGCGGAGGCGCGTCATGAGCGGCCGCCACGTGCTGGTCGTCTCGTGGTGGTTCCCGCCGCTTTCCGGCGGCGGGGTCCATCGTCCGCACCAGTTCGTGCGCCACCTCGTGCGGCGCGGCCATCGCGTCACGGTGCTGACGGGCGTCCCGCCGCGCGGCGAGCGGCTCGACGAGGCGCTGGCAGCGAAGGTGCCGGCCGGCGTGCGCGTCGTGCGCGTGCCGCTGCTCGATCCCTTCCGCGCGTGGGCGTGGTGGAAGGGGCGGCGCGGGACGATGAACGGCGCCACGACGACGGCGCCGGCGACCGTCCCGGCGACGGCCGCGCGCGCGGCGCCGCGGACGAGCTGGCGCGACCTCGTGACCGAGGCGATCGCGTTGCCCGACCGCTGGCTGCCGTGGCTGCCGCTCGCGGTCGCGCGCGCGGCGCTGCGGCTGCGCGGCGATGAACCTGAATTGGTCTTCTCGACGAGCCCGCCGCACACGATGCACCTCGTCGGTCGCGCGCTGGCCGGCCTCTTCAACTGCCCGCACGTCGTCGACTTCCGCGACCCGTGGATGGGCAACCCGTTCCGCCGCTACGCCGCGCCCGGCTTCCGGCGCGTCGACGCGGCGCTGGAGCGTCGCGTGGTCGCGGGCGCGGCGCAGGTGGTCCTCAACACGCCGGCGCTCGAACGGCAGTTCTGCGCGCGCTACCCCGACTTCCGGCGCGCGCGCACGATCCCGAACGGCTTCGACCCCGACGCCTTCGCCGGCCTGCCTCCGCCGACGGGCGGCGCGTTCGCGGGCGGCGTCGAGATCGCCCACTTCGGCCAGCTCTACGGGCTGCGCAGCGGGAAGTACCTGCTCGAAGCGCTCGCGCGCGTGAAGGCGCGCGATCCGGCGCGCTTCGCGCAACTGCGCCTCTCCTTCATCGGCGCGATCGACGGCGAGGCGGGCTTCCGCGCGCAGGCGAAGGAGCTCGGCGTCGACGCCGCGGTCGCGATCCCGGGCGCGCTGCCGCACGCGGCCGCGCTGGCGCGCCCGCGGAAGGCCGACGTGCTGCTGATCCTCGGGCCGGAGAACGCCGAGCCCGAGGTGCAGGTGCCCGGCAAGCTCTACGAGTACTTCGCGGCGCAGCGGCCGATCCTCACGCTCTCGCGCGCGGGCGGCGCGATCGCCGAGATCCTCGCGCTGGCCGGCGTCGCGAGCGTGCGCGCCGAGCCCGACGATCCCGACGCGATCGCCGACGCGCTCCTCCGCGTCGCCGCTTCCGCGAACGCGGCGAGCGCCGCGCCGAACGGGTCGGCCGCGTCGGATCGCTTCCGCTACGACCGCCTCGGCGACGAGCTCCTCGCCGTCTTCGCCGCCGCGTGGGGCGAGCGCGGCCGCGCGGCGGAGGGGGCGTAGCCATGTGCGGCGTCGCCGGCTTCCTCACGCGCGATCCCGCCGCCCCGTGCAGCGAGGCGACCCTCGTCGCGATGGGCGAGGCGATGCGGGAACGCGGCCCCGACGCGCACGGCTCGACCCTGCTGCGCGGCGTCGGGATCCACAACCGCCGCCTCGCGATCCTCGACCTCACGCCCGACGGCAACCAGCCGATGTATTCGCGCGACGGCTCGGTCGCGGTCGTCTTCAACGGCGAGATCTTCAACTTCCGCGAGCTGCGCGCCGAGCTCGAGCGCGACGGAGCGACCTTCCGCTCGCAGTCGGACACCGAGGTCCTCGTCTACCTTTGGGAGCGCCATCGCGACGGCGACCTCGGCGCGATGCTGCGCAAGCTGAACGGCTTCTTCGGCTTCGCGATCCACGACCGCCGCGACGACCGCCTCTTCGTCGTGCGCGACCGGATGGGCGTGAAGCCGATGCACTGGGCCGAGACGAGCCGCGGGCTCCTCTTCGGCTCGCAGCTCAAGGCGCTGCTGGCCGAGGGCTCGCTCGCGCGCGACGTCGACCCGCGGGCGCTCCTCGACTTCCTCTGCCTCCGCTACGTCCCCGCGCCGCGCACGATCTGGAAGGGGGCGCAGAAGCTGCCGGCCGGCCACTACCTCCTCGCGCGACGCGACGGGAAGGGCGGCCTGCGCGTGCAGATCGAGAAGTGGTGGGACCTCCCGCCGCTCGGCTCGCGGACGGTCGCGCCCGAAGCCGCGGCCGACGAGCTCTGGGAGCTCCTCGTCGACTCGGTGAAGCGGCGGCTGATCTCCGACGTGCCGCTCGGCGCGTTCCTGTCGGGCGGGCTCGACTCGTCGGCGGTCGTCGCCGCGATGGCGCAGCTGCAGGGCGCGAACGTCCACGCCGTGACGATCGGCTTCAAGGGATGGGAGCAAAGCGAGGTCGACCACGCGCGCGTCGTCGCGCAGGCGCTGGGGGTGCAGCACGTCGTCCACGACCTCGAGCCGGCGGCGATCGAGCTGGTCGACTCGCTCGCGGAGTTCTTCGACGAGCCCTTCTCCGACCCCTCCGCGATCCCGACCTTCCTCCTCGCGCGCGAAGCGCGGAAGAGCGTGACGGTCGCGCTGGCGGGCGACGGCGGCGACGAGTGCTTCGCCGGCTACCGCCGCTACCGCTTCGATCTCGCCGAGCATCGCGTCCGTTCGCTGCTGCCCGGTCCGCTCTTCCGCGCGCTCTTCCGCATGGGCGGCGCGCTCTGGCCGAAGGGCGACTGGCTTCCGCGCCGGCTGCGCGCGAAGACGACGCTCCAGAACCTCGGCCGCGATCCGGCCGCCGCCTATTTCCGCAGCGTGAGCCAGATGGAGGTCGCCGAGGCGCGCGCCCTGCTCCATCCCGACCTGCGCGCGCAGGTGGCCGACCACGACCCGTCGGCGGAGCATCGCCGCTGGTACGGCGCGGCGCCGGCCGCCGACGCGCTCGGCCGCGCGCTCTACGCCGACTTCCACACCTGGCTCCCCGACTACGTGCTGGCGAAGAGCGACCGCGCGTCGATGGCGGTCAGCCTCGAGGCGCGCGAGCCGCTTCTCGACTGGCGTCTCGTCGAGTTCGCAGCGGCGCTGCCGGCCGACCTGAAGATCCGCGCGGGCGTCGGCAAGTGGCTCTTCCGGCGCGCCGCGGCGGCCCATCTGCCCGCGCACACGATCGCGCGCGGCAAGCAGGGCTTCGCGCCGCCGCTCGACGCCTGGGTGCGCCGCGAGCTGCAGTCGGGCCGCGGCTTCGAGGCGCCGCGCTGCGCCGACGGCGACGCGGTCGCGCGGGCGCTGCGCCGCCACCAGTCGGGGCTCCGCGACCACTCCGAGACGCTCTACGCGATGAAGGTGCTGCGCGCCTTCGAGCGGCGCTGGGCCGGCGGCTAATAGGCGGCCATGCGGCTCCTCGTCTTCACCACGCTCTTCCCGCATCCCGGCGCGCCGCACCACGGGATCTTCGTGCTGGAACGGCTGCGCCACTGGATCGCCGCGACGGGCGGCAGCGCGGTCGTGATCGCGCCGGTGCCGTGGCTCCCGAAGGCGCTGGCGAGCGGCCGCTACGCGGCGTATCGCGACGTGCCCGAGGAGGAGACGCGCGACGGCGTGCGCGTCCTCCATCCGCGCTACCTCGTCGTGCCGAAGGTCGGCATGACGGCGGCGCCGCTGCTCCTCGCGCGCGCGGGCGTCGCGGCGGCGCGCGCGCTGGCCGACGCCGGCGAGCGGTTCGACCTCGTCGACGCCCACTACCTCTATCCCGACGGCGTCGCGGCCGCCTTCGTCGCGAAGGCGCTGCGGCTGCCGCTCTGCGTCACGGCGCGCGGCACCGACGTGAACCTGATCCCGCGCCACGCGCTGCCGCGCCGCTGGCTGCGCTGGATGCTGCGGCGCGCCGACGCCGCGATCGCGGTCGCCGAGGCGCTGCGCCGCGAGGTGGCCGCGCTCGCGCCCGCGACGCTGCGCTGCGTGACGCTGCGCAACGGCGTCGACCTCGCGAAGTTCCGGCCGCTCGAGCGCGCCGCCGCGCGCGCGCGGCTCGGCTGGCCGGCGGAGCGGCCGATCGTCCTCTCGGTCGGCCACCTGATCGAACGCAAGGGCCATCACCACCTGATCGCGGCGCTGCCGAAGCTGCCGGCCGGGACGCTCCTCAAGATCGTCGGCGACGGCGAATGGCGCGAGCGGCTCCTGCGGCACGCGCAGGAGACAGGCGTCGCGGACCGCGTCGAACTCTGCGGCCGCATGGCGCACGACGCGCTGCACGTCGCCTACTCGGCCGCCGACGCGCTGGCGCTCCTCTCGTCGCGCGAAGGGTGGCCCAACGTCCTGCTCGAGAGCCTCGCGTGCGGGACGCCGGTCGTCGCGACGCGCGTCTTCGGGACGCCCGAGGTGGTGCGCGACGACGCGGTCGGACGGCTGGTGGACGTGCCGACGCCCGACGCGGTCGCCGCCGCGCTGGGCGAGCTGCTGGCCCATCCGCGCGACCGGACGCGCGTGCGCGCCTACGCCGAAGGCCACTCGTGGCAGGCGACGGTCGCCGGCATGGAGGAGCTCTTCGGTTCGATCGTCGCGGCGCGCGCGGGCGCCGTGGCGGGGGCGGCGCGATGAGGATCCTCTACCACCATCGGACGCGCTCGCGCGACGGGCAGCGCGTCCACATCGAGGGGCTCGTCGGCGCGCTGCGTCGCGCCGGCCACGAGGTCGCCGTCGTCGAGCCGGCGCCGCGGCGCGAGGAGGCGGCGGGCGCCAGCGCGTCTTCGTCCGGCTCTGGCGGCCCGCCGCGCGCGAGCGCGCTGCGCGAGCTCGCCGAACGCGCCTACAACCTGCCGGAGTCGTGGCAGTTGCGCCGCGCCGCGCGGAGCTTCCGGCCCAACGCGATCTACTCGCGCCACGCGCTCTACGCGACCTGCGCGCCGTCGGTGGCGCGCGCGCTCGGCGTGCCGCTGGCGATCGAGGTCAACGCGCCGCTCGCGCTCGAGCGGTCGCGCCACGGCGGGCTCCGCTTCGCCGGCTGGGCGCGGCGGCTCGAGACGGCGACGCTCAATCGCGCCGACCGCGTGATCGTCGTGACGCGCGCGATGGGGGAGCTGCTGGTCGCGCAGGGCGTCGCGCGCGAGCGCCTCGAGGTCCACTGGAACGGGCTCGAACCCGCGGCGCTCGCGCGGCCGCCCGACGGCGCGAGGGTCCGCGGCGCGCGCGGCTGGGACGGGAAGGTCGTGCTCGGCTTCGTCGGCTTCGTGCGCGACTGGAACCGGCTCGAGCGCGTCTTCCCGTGGCTCGCCCGTTCGCCGAGCTCGCTCCTCGCCGTCGTCGGCGACGGGCCCGACCGCGCGCGCCTCGCGGCGCTGGCCGCGGCCGCCGGCGTCGCGAAGCAGGTGGAGTTCCTCGGCACGCTGCCGCGCGGCGAGGTGGTCGACGTCGTCGCCGCCTTCGACGTCGCGCTCCTGCCCGAGGCGACCGAGTACGCGTCGCCGCTCAAGCTCCTCGACTACTTCGCGGCCGCGCGCGCTTCGCTGCTGCCCGACCGGCCCAACCTGCGCGAGGTGATCGAGGACGGCCGGAACGGGCTCCTCTTCGATCCGCGCGACGACGGCGACTTCACGGCGAAGCTCGCGCGCCTGGTCGGCGACGAGGCGCTGCGCCGGCGTCTCGGGGGCGAGGGGCGCGCGACGATCGAGCGGCTCGGCCTCACGTGGGACGCGAACGCGCGGCGCGTCGTCGCCGGCTTCGAGGCCGACCGCGCGCGGCGCGCCGGAGCGGCGCGATGAGCCCGCGCGTCGCCCTCGCGGCGCCGATGACGCTGCTGGCGGCGGCCGTCGTGCCGCTCGCGCCGTGGATTTGGAGCCGGTGGCGGGCGCCCGACGGCTTCTTCTCGCACGGGCCGCTGGTGCCGCTGGCGGCCGCGTGGCTCGCGTGGTCGCGGCGCGACGCGATCGCCCGTGCGTGGCGCGAGGGCGAAGGAACGTGGCGCGCGCTCTGGTTCGCGCTGCCGGCGCTCGCGCTGCTGCTGGCGGCGTCGATCGTCCGCGTCGACTCGCCCGCGCTGGTCGCGCTGCTGGCGCTCGCCGCCGCGACGGTCGCGCTGGTGCGCGGCACGCCGCTGCTGCGCGCGCTGGCGGTGCCGTTCGCCTTCCTCCTCTTCGCCGTGCCGTGGCCGATGGAGCTCCTCGCCGACGTGGTGCAGGCGCTCAAGCTCGCGGTGATGGCCTCGAGCAGCGCGCTGCTCCACCTCTTCGGCGTCGGCGTCGAGCCGGAAGGGGCGTGGCTGGTGCTGCGCGACGGCGAGCGCCTTCTCGTCGACGACGAGTGCTCCGGCCTCTCCTCCGCCATCGCGCTCGCCGCGCTCGGCGCCTTCATGGCCGCGTCGGCGCGCGGGCTGCCGCAGGGACGGCGCTGGCTGCTGCTCGCGCTGTCGCTGCCAGTCGCGCTGCTGGCGAACCTCGCGCGCGTCGTGCTGCTGTCGCTGCTCGCGGCGTGGCGCGGCGCGGCGGCGGTCGCCGCCTGGCACGGCGCCACCAACGCGCTGGTCTACGTCGTCGCGATCGTCGCCTTCGTGCTGCTCGAACGGCTGCTCGCGCCGAGGCGCGCGCCATGAGCCGCGCGAGGCCGCTCGTGGCGCTCCTGCTCGCCGCGCTCGCGCTCGCCGCGACGGCGCTGCTGCGCGCGCCCGTCGCGACCGAGAGCGCGTCGCGCGTCGCGAAGCTGCCGTCCGCGCTGGCCGGCTGGAGCAGCCGCGACGTGCCGCTGGAGGAGCGCCACTACCGGCTGCTCGAGACGCGCGACGTGATGCTGCGCGACTTCGCCGCCGCGGACGGGAGCGCCGGCGTGTTGGCGTGCGTCGCGGTCGCCGGCCCCGCGCGCAAGGCGGCCCATCCGCCGGAGATCTGCTACCGCGGCCAGGGCTGGACGATCGAGCAGCAGCGGGAGTGGGAGCTCTTGCTGGCCGGACGGACGCGACCGTTCCAGGAGCTCGTCGTCGCGCAGCACGGCGAACGGCTCCTCGTCTGGTCGTGGTATCGCGTCGGCGACGAAGAGACCGAGTCGTGGTGGCGCGAGCAGTGGCTGGCGCTCGGCGCGCGCGTCGGCCGCCGCGACGCGCCGGCCGCGCTGCTGCGCTTCTCGACGCCGCTGGGCGGCGACGGGATCGAGGGCGCGCGGCTCCGCCTCGCCCGCTTCCTGGCGCAATTCCTTCCGGCGGCCGACGCCGCGCTTGCGCCTTCCGCCGTCGCGGGCGAAAGTCCCCGCGACCGATGAACGCGATCTCGATCGACGTCGAGGAGTACTTCCACGCCGTCAACCTGCGCGCCGCCTTCCCGGAGCGCGAGTGGGGACGGCTGCCGCGGCGCGCCATCGTCGGCGTCGAGACGGCGCTGCGCCTGCTCGACCGCGCCGGCCGCAAGGCGACCTTCTTCGTGCTCGGCTGGATCGCGGAGCACGAGCCCGAGGTGGTGCGCGCGATCGTCTCGGCCGGCCACGAGATCGCGTCGCACGGCCACTCCCACCGCATGGCGCACGAGCTCGGGCCCGACGGTTTCGAGGCCGATGTGCGGCGCAGCCTCGAGCTGCTGGCGCCGCTGTCGCCGCGCCCGATCCGCGGCTTCCGGGCGTCGACCTTCTCGATCATGGAGTCGACGTGGTGGGCGGTCGCGCTCCTCGCGAAGCTCGGCCTCGACTACGACTCGAGCATCTTCCCGGTCCGCCACGACCGCTACGGCATGCCGCGCTTCTCGCGCGTGCCGGTCGCGCTCGACGCCGGCGGGCGCCGCCTCGTCGAGCTGCCGCTGCTGACGTGGCGCGTCGCCGGCCAGAACCTGCCGGCGGCCGGCGGCGGCTACCTGCGCCAGCTGCCGCTCTGGTTCACGCGGCGCGCGCTCGCGGCGATGAACCGGGCCGGCGCGCCCGGCGTCGTCTACCTCCATCCGTGGGAGCTCGACCCCGGCCAGCCGCGCGCGTCGCCGTCGGTGATCGGCCGCCTCGGTCATCTCCGCCACTACCGCAACCTCGATCAGACCGAGCCGCGCCTGGCGCGACTGCTGGCGGACTTCCCGTTCGGCACCTGCGCCGAGCTGGCCGCCGCGGTGGCGTGAGCCGGTGGACGACGCTCGACACGACGTCGTGATCGCGGGCGGCGGGCTGGCGGGGGCCGCGACCGCCTTCTGGCTCGCCCGCTCGGCGCCGCTCTCGGTCCTCCTCGTCGAGCGCGAAGCGACGCTGGCGTTCCACGCGTCGGGCCGCAACGCCGGCATGGTGCGCCGCAGCGCGGGCGAGCCGGCGCTCGACCGCCTCTGCGACGAGGGGACGGCGTTCCTCGCCGCGCCGCCGCGCGACTTCGGCGGCGCGACCGGCTGGCGGCGCACCGGCTCGTTCCTCGTCGCGACGCCGGCGCAGGCGCGCGCATGGGAGCGGCCGGGAGTCGCGCGCGTCGGCGCCGACGCGCTCGCGCGCGCGTGGCCGGGTTGGCGGCTCGCCGACGGCGTCGCGCTCCTCCACACCGCGGACGACGGCGTCGCCGACTCGCGCGCGGTGGTCGCCGGTTTCGTCGAAGGAGCGATGGGCCACGGCGTCGTCGTGCAGCAGGGAGCGCGCGTCGAGTCGCTCGAGCTGCGCGACGGCCGCGTCGCGGCGGCGCGCATCGGCGGGCGGCGCGTCGCCTGCCGCGCCGTCGTCGACGCCTGCGGCGCGTGGGCGGGCGAGCTCGTGCGCGCGGCGGGCGGCGACGCTCCCGTCCTGCGCGCTTCGCGGCGCCACCTGCTGGTCACGGCGCCCGATCCCCGCGTCGACCGGGCGTGGCCGTGGGTCTGGGACCACGTCCGCGGCTTCTACGCGCGACCCGAGGCGGGCGGCCTCCTCGCGTGCGCCTGCGACGAGCGGATCGAGCCGGCGGGCGACTGCCTCGCCGATCCGGCGCAGGTCGCGACGATCGCGGCGAAGCTCGCCGCCGCGTTGCCCGAGTTCGCGTCGCTGCGGGTCGCGCGCGCCTGGGCGGGGCAGCGGACGCGGCGCGACGACGAGCGCTTCGTCCTCGGACCGGCGCTCGCGATCGGCGGCCTCCACTTCGCGGCGGGACTCGGCGGCCACGGCCTCACGGCGGCCGCGGCGGTGGGGCGCGTCGTCGCGGAAGGCGTCCTTGCCGAGCTCGGCCGCGGAGGGGCCGCGCGCGACGCGGTCGCCTGAGCGCCGCGGCCGGCGCGACTACTTGCGCGCCGCGTCGCCCTTCGGCGCCGCTTCGGCGATCGGGAGCAGCCGGCGCGCGAGCTCCTGGTTCGGCCCCTCCTCGTCGGCCAGCGTCTTCAGCCGGTCGATCGAGCTCGCGGGGAAATGGCCGAACCGCTCGAGCGCGATCGCCAGCGAGCGCGAAGGATCCTCGCCGCGCTCGCGCGACGCGGCGACCCACTCCGCCTCGGCCTTCGGCTGCGCGCCGAGCAGGCAATGGCAGCGGGCGAGCACCTCGTGGGCGCGGGCGCGCAGCGCGGCGAGCTCGGGCGCGCCGGCCGCGGCGAGCGCCGCCGTGGCGAGGTCGCGCGCCTCGCGCGGCCGGCCATGGACCAGCAACTGCCGTTCGGCGAGGAAGAGCTGCGCCTCGGGCGAACGGTTGCCGAAGGCGACGGAGAGCGAGAAGCAGTTGTCGGCGAGGAAGAGGTCGCCGGCGGCCACCGCCGCGAGGCCGCGCTCCTCGAGGTAGAGCGGATGGATCGGGCAGTCGCGCCCGACGCGCGCGAGCCACGCCTGCGCCATCTCGCTGTCGCCCGCGCGCCGCGCCGCGCGCGCCAGCGAGACGAGCGCGTCGATCGCCTCGAAGGGCGCAGTCGCGTCGCCGAGCGCGAGCAGCGCGAGCTCGAGCGACGTGCCGACCTGCACGACCGCCTCGCGATCGGGCGGCCGCGTCGCGAGGTCGGCGGCGACCGCCTGGTAGGCGGGGAACCACGGTCCCGGCTTCGCCACCAGCGCGAGCGCCAGCTCCTTCGCGCGCGCCTCGGGGAAGGCGGCGCGCACCTTCTCGAGTCGCCGCGCGAGGCGCTCGCGCGTCACGGCGTCGCAGCTCTCGTCGTGCGCGATCGCGACGATCGCCTCGCCGAGGACCAAGTCGCGGTCGCGGCCGCCGGCGGCGGCGGCGGCGTGGAGCGCGTCGGCCGCCTCGCACCACGGCGCGCGCGGCAGGCCGACCGGCAGCGGCGCCTTCGGATCGTCGGCGTCGGCCAGCGCGAGCAGCGCGAGCGCGCGCGTCGCCGGATCGGTCGACGCCTCGAGCAGCAGCTCCTGCGCCTTCGAGAGCCCCTCGCC
>Ga0315910_10000448_pt1 | contig 41020 bp, 45 predicted proteins | sample EdamamesoilMG_FD_204470 | JGI IMG/M metagenome (GOLD analysis project Ga0315910, IMG submission 204470) | Garden soil microbial communities collected in Santa Monica, California, United States - Edamame soil | ecosystem: Environmental > Terrestrial > Soil > Garden | place: USA: California...
TAGTGCACTCGGGCCAGGAAGTCGAAGTCATGGTGCTCGACGTGGATGAAGAGCGTCGTCGCATTTCGCTCGGCCTCAAGCAGTGCAAGCAGAACCCGTGGAAGGAGTTCGCTGAGAACTTCAACCGTGGCGACAAGGTGTCGGGCCAGATCAAGTCCATCACCGATTTCGGTGTGTTCATCGGTCTCGCCGGCAACATCGACGGCCTCGTGCATCTGTCGGATCTCTCCTGGGATGTGGCCGGCGAAGAAGCCGTGCGCAACTACCAGAAGGGCCAGCAGGTGGAAGCCATGGTGCTGTCCATCGACCCGGAACGTGAGCGCATCAGCCTGGGCATCAAGCAGCTCGCGCAGGATCCGTTCAGCGAGTACATCGCGACCAATCCGAAGGGCACGATCGTCAAGGGTGTCGTCAAGGAAGTGGACGCGCGTGGCGCGGTCATCGACCTCGGCAATGGCATCGAAGGCCAGCTGCGCGCCAGCGAACTCGGCCGCGACCGCGTCGAAGACGCGCGCACCGTGCTCAAGGTCGGCCAGGAAGTGGAAGCCCGCTTCACCGGCGTGGATCGCAAGACCCGTACCATCGCGCTGTCGGTCAAGGCCAAGGAGATCCACGAGGAGCAGGAGGCGGTGTCCAACTACCGCTCCGAGCAGCCTTCGTCGGGCACCAGCCTGGGCGACCTGCTGAAGGAACAGATCGGCGATCGTTGATCCACTGAACAAGCCAAGAAAACAGACAATAAAAGCAACAAAGGATAGCGGCCCATGACGAAATCCGAGCTCATCGAGATCATCACGGCAAAACAGAAACATCTGCCAGCCAAGGATGTGGAGCTCGCGCTCAAGCAGATCCTCGAGATCATGAGCGATTCGTTGTCGGCGGGAGATCGCATCGAGATACGCGGCTTCGGCTCGTTCTCGCTGCACTTCCGTCCGCCACGTCAGGGCCGCAATCCAAAGACCGGAGAAGCGGTGGCGCTCTCCGGCAAGTACGTTCCGCACTTCAAGCCCGGCAAGGATCTGCGTGAACGTGTAAATGACGGCGCGGATCGTCCCATCCGGGATTGAGCGTCGTCATGAGCAAAGAGTCCGTGACGCCTCCAGAGCAAGCCGGCCGCAACCGCCTCCGACACATGTTGATCGGGGGAGTGTTGGGCGGCCTCGGCGGGGTCCTGGGCTGGGTGATCGTCAGGAATCTCATCCACTGAAAGTCGATTTCCCGGCATTTCTCGATCTCGAGCCCTGGCAGCAGGGCTCGTTTCATTTCGAAACTGCGCTTCCCGGCAGCAAGTCGCTGACGTTGCGCGACTGCGCCCTCGCGGCGCTCGCGAATGGCGTGAGCACGGTGCGCTTCCCCGGCGAAGCGGACGACTACTGGCGCATGAAGGATTGCCTGCGGCGGCTCGGTATCGCCGTGGACGATTCCCGCGAAGACGAGGTGCGCATCACCGGTCGCGCGGGCGAGTTTGGCGCCGGGCGCGTCGAGCTCGACGTGGGGCAGAGCGCGGTGACCGCGCGACTCATGCTGGCATTCGCCGCGCTGCGACCCGATCCCACCGTGATCGACGGTCACATCTCGATGCAGAACCGTCCCAACAAGGACCTCACCGATGCGCTCAAGGCGCTCGGCGCGCACATCGAGTCGGCGCGCGACGGGCACCTGCCATCCACGGTGCGCGGCACGCGCTTGAAAGGGCCGGTGCGCGTGCCCGGGACGATCTCCAGCCAGTACCTGACCAGCCTGCTGACCATCGCGCCGCTCATCGAAGGTGGCCTTGCCATCGAAGTGGAAGGCGAGCTCACCAGCAAACCCTACGTGGACCTCACGCTCGACGAGATGGCGAAGTTTGGTGTGCAGGTGGAGAACCAGGCGTACCGCCGCCTCATCGTGCGGGCCCAGCCGTATCGTGCCGGTGTCGTGCCCGTCGAAGGTGATGCGTCCGCGGCGTCGTATTTCGCCGCGCTGGCCACGCTTCACGGCGCGACGATGACCCTCTCCAATCTCGGTTCCGGCACGCGACAGGGCGACTATGCCTTCCTGGGCCTGTGCGAGCAGCTCGGCGCGCGCGTCACGCGCACCCGGGCTCACAGCGTCATCGAAGGGCCGTCACGTTTGAACGCAGCTTTCGACGGTCCGGTCGACATGACCAGCATGCCGGACGTGGCGCCGACGCTGATGATGATCGCGCCCTTCCTGTCGAAGCCCACGCGCATCACCGGTCTTGCCACCCTGCGCGTCAAGGAATGCGACCGCATCGCCGCGCCGACCCGCGAAATGCGCAAGCTCGGCATCACGGTCGAAGAGGGCCCCGATTACATGGTGATCGAGCCACTCGCGGCCCGGCCCGCGCGACCGCCGGTGGTGGAAATCGAGACCTATCACGATCACCGCATCGCCATGTCCTTCGGCGTGCTGGGATCGCGCCTGCCGGGCCTGCGAATCCTCGATCCCGGCTGCGTGGCCAAGACCTATCCCAATTACTGGCGCGACTGGGAGCGTGCGCGCATCGCGCCACGCTGATAACTTCCGCGCATGAGACTGCGCGGAATCGGCCCCGAAGTCCTGCTGCTGTGTTTCCTGCTGGTCGGGGCGGCGGCGTTCGCGCTCGGGCGGCGCACGGCGCGCGGCCGGCGCATGCGCCGCGACGTCGAGTACTTCACCGGCCTCGATCACCTGGTCAACGACCGCTACGACCGCGCCACCGAGATCTTCACGCGCCTCGCCACCCGCTCGCAGGACGCCGAAATCCAGTTCGCGCTCGGCAGCCTGATGCGCAAGCGCGGCGAAGTCGATCGCGCCATCGCCATCCACACCGAGCTCGCCCAGAACCGCGAAGCGGCGATCCGCGAACGCGCCACGTTCGCGCTCGGCCTCGATTACATGAGCGCGGGATTGCTGGATCGCGCCGAGGAGCGGTTGCGGGACCTGCTGGGATCCGCGCAATACCGCCCGGCGGTACTGGAAAGACTCGCCTGGGTGTACGAGCAGCAGCGTGACTGGCGCGCCGCGCTCGACATCTTTCGCGAGCTGCCGGCCGACAAGCAACGCGAAGGCGCGACGGTCGCCGCGCATTACTTCTGCGAACTCGGCGAGGCGGCGATCGCGGAGCGCGACCTCGACGCGGCGCGCGCGCACCTGGCCTCGGCCCGCGTGCATGCCGCGGAGGCCGCGCGCGTGCGCATGCTCGCGGCGCGTATCGCGTCGGCCGCGGGCGACGCACCGCGCGCGCTCGACCTCTACAGCACGGCGCTCGGCGGGTCGCGTGCCATTCGTGATGCCTTCGCGCAGGAAGCGCACGAGGCACTCCAGGAGCATTCGGCGGAGCTCGACGCGCGGCTGGACAGCAAGCTGCCGCCGGACCCGGAGCCGCAGCGCATGGACGCGCGCTTCCGCTGCGAACATTGTGGTGTCGGCAGCGTCACCTGGCACTGGCGCTGCCCGAGCTGCCGCACCTGGGATTCCCTGCAGAGCGTGCATATCCGCGCACATTGAGCCGATTTGCGGCTACGGCGGCGCCGGCCGAGATTGTTAGTCTCCCCGCACCCGGCACCGCCGGATCAACGCAAGGAGGCAACATGTCATTCCGTTTCATCAGGAACTGGGCGCCGACGCTCGCGGCCACGCTGCTGCTCGCGCAGCTCGTGCAGGCCGAACCGGTCAACATCAACACCGCCGACGCCACCGCGCTCGCCAAGGCCCTCAACGGCATCGGTCCCGCGAAGGCCAAGGCCATCGTGAGTTACCGCGAGAAGAACGGGCCGTTCAAGAGCGTCGACCAGCTCGCGATGGTCGAGGGCATCACGCAGAAGCTCATCGACAAGAACCGCGCGGACATCCGGCTCGGGGCTGACAAGGCGGGGACACCGGCTCCCGCGCCGGCACCGGCGGCCAAACCAGTCAAGCCGGCCTCGTAAGCCGTGTCCTACGGCCCCGGGAAGTGTGAAGTCCCGCAAACTGCGGCTTCTCCCCGACCGGGGCCGTACGGGGTCCCTTTACGGGCGTGGTATGTTTTCGGCCCCCTGAATGACCGGAGCCGCCATGCCCGCCAAACTAAAGCAGCAGCATCCCATCGACGTCGCCGTGTTTCCGGTCGCGGGCCGGGGTACACGCTTCCTGCCGGCGACCAAGGCCAGTCCCAAGGAGATGCTGCCCATCGTCGACAAGCCGCTGATCCAGTACGCGGTGGAAGAGGCGTTGGCCGCGGGCGCGCGTCGCCTGGTGTTCGTCACCGGTGCGTCCAAGCGCGCCATCGAGGATCACTTCGATACCGACGGCGAGCTGGAAAGCCTGTTGCTTAAGCAGGGCAAGAGCGACTTGTTGAAGACCTTGCGCAGCGTGCTGCCGTCCTACGCTTCGTGCATCTACATCCGCCAGCCGGCGCCGCTCGGCCTCGGTCACGCGGTGTTGTGCGCCAAGCCGGCCGTGGGCAACGCTCCGTTCTTCGTGCACCTCGCCGACGATCTCATCGACGCGCGCGAGCCCTGCCTCAAGCAGATGGCCGATCGCTTCGACAACGGCAGCATCGTCGCCGTGCAGACCGTGCCGCAATCGCAGACGGACAAGTACGGCATCGTGAAAGCGGGTGCGCGCCACGGCGACCTGCTGCGCATGGAGCGCATCGTCGAAAAGCCCAAGCCGGCGCAGGCGCCATCGAACATGGCGGTGGTCGGTCGTTACCTGCTCACGCCGCGCGTGTTCACGCATCTCGAACGCATCGGCGAAGGCGCGGGCGGTGAAATACAGTTGACCGACGGCATCGCGCGGCTCATGGACGATGAGGCCGTGTACGCCTATCGCTTCGCGGGCAAACGCTTCGACTGCGGCAGCAAGCTCGGTTACCTGCAGGCCAACGTCGAATACGCCATGGCGCACCCGGAGCTGGCCAAACCCTTCCGCGCCTATCTACGGACGCTGATCAAGGAATTGAAGTAATGGGGACATTCCTCGTTTCCTAGCAAACGGGGACAGTCCACAACCGGTGGCAACGCGGGGCGAGCGGATCAAGAGGGCGGAGCACTCGCGTGCAATCGGCGCATTCGGACGCCGCCGCTTCGGCAATTCTTGAAGCGCGATTGCGGTCGCGAGGGCTCGAACCTTCTGAATCGCTCGACCGCGCCACCGCTGACCAGGACTGTCCCCGTTTGCTAGGAAACGAGGAATGTCCCCATTTCAATTGCAGGCTTCGACGCCGCTCGAGGTCTTGCGCACGCTGACGCTGCGCACCGCCGTGAGTTCACGCATCAGCGTGCCATCGGTGGCATTCATGGTGTGCGTCCAGTCGCTGACCTGCAGGGAGTCGCAGGCGCCGCCCGAACCGCGCACCAGCTGGCCGAGGCGGATGGTGTGCACCAGGTTGCCGCCGCTCACCGAACCCGAACTGTTCTGCACGGCGTAGTCGGAGTTGTTGAACATCGTGAACTGCCACAGGTACTCGGCGAGTTCCTGCAGCTCACCGGCTGTGAGCGGACGCTGGTTCATGCTGCCGGCGGCGCCGGCATCGGCGCGCAGGTCGCTGCCCGAGCGGTCGAGATAGTCACAGCGGAACACGCGGTGCCGGATCATCGCGGTGACGTCGGCGCGCGGCACGCGGATCAGCTCGAACATCCGTGCATCGCCGCGCACTTCGGCGAGATCCGAATACTGGCCCTGCCAGTTCGCCTGGCGCTCCGACCAGTCGATGGCCTCGGCCATGTCGTTGGTGCAGATCTCGTACTGCGGCCCGATGGCTTGCGGTCCGCTGGCGAGGTCCGAATTCTTGAGATGACGCGTCGAGAGCGTGCCGGTCACGCTGGACGGGCGTGCTTCCACGTGGAAACCCGAGGGCGTACGCGCGTCGCCCTTGTAGATGCGGTCCGCCAGGTCGAGGTCGCCGGAGCTGACCGCCGGCGGCGGGTTGACGACCGGCGCGGGGTTATCGAGCGTGGTTGGCTGCTTGGAGCCGGAGGACGGGGGCGCGTCGGCACCGCCACCTCCGCCGCCACAGGCGCTGAGCGTCGCGATCGCGAACATCATCAGGACGCCGAGGACCAGGGTGCGCATCGAATGCAGATGTATCGCCTGCGCCTTCATCTTTTCCATCGCCTCTTGGTCCTAGGTGGTTTTGGGGCCGGCGGCAGCACACGAGCACTTGCGAGAGAGGAGTACCGTCGGTCGGTTGCACGAGCCCGCGTGCTGCTGCCAGCGATTCGTTGTGCGTGCCTTCGGGCACGCTCCCTAGGCAGGTTTACGGCGGCAAGGTGGACAAGTTGAGCCGCCGAATGTGACGCGCTTCGCGAGTGCGCGGCAATTATTTGAAGCGCGTCGCTTATGTTTTCTTGTTAATTGTTAGGTAGATGGAGCTGGGCCGGGCGCCCGGGCGGGATTTGGTCAAATGCCGGTGGCCGCGCGCTCCACGTGGAACCACTAGTTAGCGGGCAAAAAAAACGCGCCCGGAGGGCGCGTCTGAAAGCAAGCTCGTTAGAGCCAGCAGAGAGGAGAGTCAGGCCTCGGCCGAGAGCACGCGGCCGGCGGCCGAGGCGTACGGGTTGGCGTGGCGCGGGCCGTAGGACGGCGGAGCGATCGTGCCGCCCGTGATGGCACCGAGCAGGCCTTCGACCCGCTTCATCTGCGCGCCGACCAGCAATCCGTTGCGGTCGTTCAGATCGCGGCAGCGGCGGGCGCGCATCGTGCATTCTTCGTAGGCGCCGGCCAGCGAACCGCGCGGATCACACCAGGCGATGAGCTTCGAAAGGCCGGCAAGGTCGGTGTCGTAGCCGTGCATGCCGCAGACGCTGCGCCGCTCGTCATCGAGCTTGAGCAGGCGGGTCACGCTCGACTGGCGCGCGTCGGAGAGATCCTCCAGCGCGTCGATATCACGGGTGCGCAGCGCCGCGTGCTCGCGCTCGAGCAGCGCTTCGAATTCGGCGAGCGCGGAATTCTCGTCGGCCAGCAGCCGCGCCAGGTGATCGAGGGTCAGTGCCGCATCCACGTGCGCGCGCGTCGCTTACTTGTGGGCCGGGATGGTGGCGAGCAGGTCGCCTTCGAAGCGCAGCATCTTGTCGGCCACGCGCTGCGCGTCGACGTGATAACGGCCTTCGTCGAGTGCGCGGCGCACGGCGTCGACGCGTGCTTCGCTGACCACCGGCAGGCTGGAAATCTTTTCTTCGAGCGCGGCGAGGGCGCGCGCGGTGTCGGAGACGTCGATGTTCGATGACGGGTGGGTGGTCTCGGCCTTGCGACCTTCGGCCGTCGTATCGCGCGTGCGCGAGACGGGAGCACCGCCTCCCACCTGCACGGGGCGTCCGTCGATTCCACTGATTTTGTTCGCCATCGCCGTCTCTCCTGGATCGTCTACGCGCTTGTAACGGCCAAAGTTTGTGAACCTTTAGGCCGAACGACGTTTAATTGGCGCATATTCTGTCAATGTGACCGGTTTCACAGGGCGCGGGCCCGCGTTCCCTACGGATTCACCCGCACCACGGAATCGCTTTCGGCCACACCCTCGACCACCTTTAATGAATCGAGGTTTTGCACACGCAGGCGCTGCTGCGCCGCGGCGTCGGACATCGCCCGGCCCGGGGCGCGTACCTCGAATCCACCAGCCGAGACCCACAGGGTCACGTTCTGTCCCCTATGTATAAGGAGTGCGGGCGCGAGTGCCTCGGCGGTGACCGCCGTGCCTTCCGGCAGGGGCCGGCGCGTGGGCCGGCCGCTCAGCTGCTCGACGTTGGCCACGAAGGGCGAAGCCAGCCCCGCGAGCACGCGCTTTTGCGCCACCACGTCGCCGGCGCCCAGGGTTTCCCCGCGCGTCACCGCGCGCTTCAGCACCAGCACCTGCTGTTCGCGGCGGATTTCCACCGGCACGTTGAGCGACCAGGTCGCGTCCTGGTTGCAGGCGACGCGCACCGGCACGCGCGACTGCGTACCGCGCGGAGGCTGGACGTGGGTTTCGAGCGCGGCGCCGCAGGCCGGGAGCCGCAGGCGTGGATCGAGCGTCGCGGCGGTGAGTTCGACGCCGGTGAGCGCCGGATCGATCGCGCGCCGCAGCGCGCGCTCGGCCGCCAGCCGTACCGCGGCCAGGGGCTGCAAGGCGGGAACGTCCTGCGCGAATGCGCGCACGGCGAACAACCCGAACAACAGGGCGCAACCGATGGCCACGATGCGAATGAAGGTCAATGCATTGACACGCATGCCTGGTAGTTAGCAATCGACGTGCCATCGTGCGCGGCGCTCAAGAAACCGGGCCGGGCGCCGTTACGGGACTGCGACGAGACTTCGACGGCGGGTGGCATGCCCGGAGGAAGCCGCTCGCCGCCAGGCGGCAATAGCGCGCCTGCCTGGTGCGCGCCACGTCACAACGTGGCGAACCCGCCACGCGTGCGCGGCCCCGTGCTGCGCGATTCCGCTCCGTGGCACGTCGCTTGCTTTGCTCCCCGTACGTCGGCGCGATGACGCCGGCAGGAGGAGCGACCATGCCAACCCGTCTCGATCAGTATCTCGGTGTACACGCCGCCGCACTCGATGTGCGCGGGCGCCGTACCGAGCTGATCGCCAACAACCTCGCGAATGCCGACACGCCGGGCTACAAGGCCCGCGACATCGACTTCCGGGCAGCCATGGCGCGCGCGGCCGGCGAGACGCCCACGCAGGGCGTGCACCTCAGCACCACGCAGGCAGGTCACATCGGTGGCGCGGCTTCGGCCGACGCCAGCACCAGCCCCGATCTCAAGTACCGCACGCCGCTGGCGCCGGCGCTCGACGGCAACACCGTCGATGCGCAGCTCGAGCAGGCGGCCTTCGCCGAGAACGCGGTGCGTTACCAGGCGACGCTGACCCTCCTCAACAACAAGTTCCGCGGTCTCCTGACCGCGATCATGGGCAGTTGATCCGGTAGCCAGCTACCGCGCATCACTGAAACGGTAACCATCAATGTCATCCTTCAAGGCATTCGACATCGCGGGTTCGGGCATGTCGGCGCAGTCCGTGCGCCTGAACACCACCGCCAGCAACCTCGCCAACGCCGAGAGCGTGAGCGGCGATCCCAAGCAGGTCTACAAGCCGCGCCATCCGATATTCGAGGCGGTGCGCGCGCAGCTGCAGGCCGGAGCGCTGGGCCAGGACGCAGGCAGCAACGCCGCGGTCAAGGTCAGCGGCATCTACGAATCGCAGGCCCCGGCGCTGCAGCGTTATGAACCCGGCAATCCGCTGGCCGACGCCAACGGCTACGTGTACGCGCCCTCGGTCAACGTGGTCGAGGAGATGGTCAACATGATCTCCGCTTCGCGTTCGTACCAGAACAACGTCGAAGTCATGAACACGTCCAAGGACCTGCTGCTGGCCACGCTGCGGCTGGGCCAATAAGGAGCTGAAGCATGTTGGACATGGACATCGTCAACGCCGCCATGGTGCGCCAGCGCTCGGAGACCGAGAACACCGCGGCGCGTGCCGCCAACGCCGCGGTCGCCAAGAAGAATGAGCTCAACCAGGAAGATTTCCTGACGCTCATGATCTCGCAGCTCAAGAACCAGGATCCGTTCAAGCCCATGGATCCGGCGCAGTACGTCGGCCAGCTGGCGCAGTTCAGCTCGGTCTCCGGCCTCGCTGAAATGAACAAGCAGATCACCGCGCTCACCGACAGCCTGCGCGGCAACCAGGTGCTCGACGGCGCCGGCCTCATCGGCCACGTCGTGGTCGCGCCCGGCGACAAGGTCTATCTTCCGCAGGCCGACGGCGACACGCCGCGCGGCGTGCAGGGCGCCATCGAGGTGCCCGCCGGTGCCAGCGCCGTGCAGCTGGTGATCAAGGATTCCAGCGGCGCGCTGGTGCGCACGCAGGCCCTCGACCCGCATCGCGGCGCGCAGGGCTTCAGCTGGGACGGCACCACCAACTCGGGCGAGGCCGCGCCGGCCGGCGCCTACAAGATCGAAGTCGTCGCGAAAGTCGGCGACGGCAACGTTTCACTTCAGACCAGTGTCGCGGCGCGGGTTTCCAGCGTCGCGCTGGACCCCAACAACGGCGGGCTCGTGCTCGACACCGACACGCTCGGCGAGCTCGCGATGAGCGACGTCGACCGCGTGCTCTGACGATTTCCCCAAGGAGAAACCTTCCATGCCATTCCGTATTGCTCTCTCGGGTCTCAATGCCGCGCAGGCCGACCTGAACGTCACCGCCAACAACATCGCCAACACGTCGACCACGGGCTTCAAGGGATCGCGCACCGAGTTCGCGGATCTGTTCGCCGTGTCGCTGCAGGGTGTGTCCAGCAACGCGACCGGCAACGGCGTGCGCGTGGCCGCCGTCTCGCAGCAGTTCTCGCAGGGCAACATCGAGTTCACCGACTCGAACCTGGATCTCGCGGTGAGCGGGCAGGGCATGTTCATCCTCTCCGACAACGGCGCGCTGGCGTACTCGCGCGCCGGCGCCTTCCAGATGAATCGCGACGGTTACGTCGTGAATTCGCAGAACCAGCGCCTGCAGGTGTATCCGCCGCTCGGTGGTGGTGGATTCAACACCGGTGGCCTGTCGGATCTGCGCCTGCAGACCACGGACTCGCCGCCGGCCGCCACGGCCAACGTGGACTACATCCTCAACCTGCCGGCGAGCGCGTTGCCGCCGCCGGTGGCGCCTTTCGACCCCAATGATCCGAACACCTTCAACCAGGCGACCTCGCTCACGTTGTACGACTCGCTGGGTGCCACGCACACCGGCACGATGTACTTCGTCAAGACCGCGACCGCCAACCAGTGGACGGCGCAGCTCACCATCGACGGCGCCACGGTCGGTACGCCGCAGACGCTGCAGTACTCGAACACGGGCTTGCTGACCGCGCCGGCCGGCGGCCAGCTGGCCTTCCCGGCGTACACGCCCACCACCGGCGCCGCCAACATGGTGGTCACCGTGGACATGGCGCAGACCACGCAGTTCGGCAACAACTTCGCCGTGAACGCGGTGACCCAGGACGGCTACACCACCGGTCGCCTGATCGGCATGGACGTCGATGAGACCGGCATCGTGCAGGCGCGCTTCACCAACGGCAATTCGCAGCCGCTCGGCCAGGTGGCGGTGGCCAACTTCGCCAACCCGCAGGGCCTGCAGCAGCTCGGCAACACGCAGTGGGCCGAAACTTTCGCGTCCGGCCAGGCCGTGCGCGGACAGGCCGGCAACTCGGGCTTCGGCCTGTTGCAGTCGGGCGCGCTCGAAGCGGCCAACGTCGACGTGACCGAGCAGCTCGTGAACATGATCACCGCGCAGCGCAACTTCCAGGCCAACGCGCAGATGATCTCCACGGCCGATTCCATCACCCAGACCATCATCAACCTGCGTTGATGACGGGCCGGGAATACAGGTAGCCAATCATGGACAAGATGCTCTACGTGGCGATGACGGGCGCGAAGGAAACCCTGCGCGCGCAGGCCGTCAACAACCACAACCTCGCCAACGTGAGCACCACCGGCTTTCGTGCCGATCTCGCGGCTTTCCAGAGCCGCGCGGTCGACGGTACCGGCTACGCCTCGCGCGTCTACGCCACCAACGGCACGGTGGGCTGGGACAGCAACTCGGGTGCGATGCTCTCGACGGGCCGCGACCTCGACGTCGCGATCAACGGCCCCGGGTGGATCGCCATCCAGGGACCGGACGGCAAGGAGGCCTATACGCGCGCCGGCAACCTGCACGTGGATTCCACCGGCCAGCTCATGACGGCCAGCGGCCGTCCGGTGCTGGGTGATGGCGGCCCGATCAACATTCCGCCGTACACCTCGATCTTCTTCGCGCGTGACGGCTCGATCTCGATCGTCGCGCAGGGACAGACCCCCGACACCACCTCGACGGTGGCCCGCTTGAAGCTCGTGAACCCCGCCGAGGCCGACATCGAGCGCGGCGACGACGGCCTGTTCCGCATGAAGGACGGCAGCGAAGCGCCGCCCGACGCCGCCGTGCAGATCAGCTCCGGCGAGCTCGAGTCGAGCAACGTCAACGCCGCCGCCGCCATGGTCAACATGATCGAGCTGTCGCGGCAATTCGAAATGCAGGTCAAGGCCATCCGCACCGCCGAAGAAAACGGCACGGCCGCGGCCCAACTACTCAAGGTTTGAGGAGATAACCGATGAACCCAGCACTGTGGGCAGCCAAGACCGGCCTCGACGCGCAGCAGACGCGCCTCGCGGTCACGTCCAACAACCTCGCCAACGTCAGCACCAGCGGCTTCAAGAAGAGCCGCGCGGTGTTCGAAGACCTGCTGTACCAGAACGTGCGCCAGGTCGGCGGTTCGACGTCGCAGGACACCGTCGCGCCCTCGGGCGTGCACCTCGGCACCGGCGTGCGCGTGGTCGCGACCGAAAAGCTCTACACGCAGGGTGGTCTCACGCAGACCGACAACGCGCTCGACGTGGCCGTCGAAGGCCGCGGCTTCTTCCAGATCCAGTTGCCCGACGGCACCAATGCCTACACGCGTGATGGCAGCTTCCAGCTCTCCGCGCAGGGACAGATGGTGACCTCGAGCGGCTACGTGCTGCAGCCGGGCATCAGCATTCCCGAAGGCGCGCAGAGCATCACCATCGGTCGCGACGGTGTGGTCAGCGTGCGCCTCGCGGGCCAGTCGGCCCCTGTGCAGGTGGGACAGTTGCAGCTCACGGACTTCGTGAACCCGGCCGGCCTGCAGCCGCTGGGTGAAAACCTGCTGATCGAGACCACGGCCTCGGGTCCGGCGCAGTCGGGCACGCCCGGCCAGAACGGTCTCGGCATCACCACGCAGGGCTCGGTCGAAGCCTCGAACGTCAACGTGGTCGAAGAACTGGTGAACATGATCGAGACGCAGCGCGCCTACGAGATGAACTCCAAGGCCATCTCGACCGCCGACCAGATGCTCGAATACGTCAACAATCAACTTTGAAGAATTTGAGCGCTAAACCATGAAACGCATCCGCCACGATCACAAGACCTTGCTGCTGGCCTGCGCTTTTGGCGCCGCCGTGCTGCTCACCGGCTGCGCCGTCACCTCCGAGGAGTCCGGGCACGATTTCACCGCCACCTGGCCCGACGAGACGAATCCGCCGGCCACCACCGCGGGCGCGATCTACGCGCAGGGCACCGAAGTGTCGCTGTGGGAGAACGTCACGGCGCGCAACGTCGGCGACACGCTGACCATCCGCCTGCAGGAATCCACCAACGCGGAGAAGAGCGCCAGCACCAACGCCAACAAGGCGAGCACCGCGGAGATGACGGGGCCCACCGTTTTCGGCGCGCCGGTCACGGTCAATGGCGTGCCGGTGCTCGAAGGCTCGATGGACAACCAGTCGACCTTCGCCGGCAACGGCGCGAGCAAGCAGAGCAACACACTCGATGGCGCCATCAGCGTCACCGTGGCCAAGCGTTTTGCCAATGGCAACCTGCTGGTGCGCGGGCAGAAGTGGATCACCATCAACACCGGCCGCGAATTCGTGCGCGTGCAGGGCATCGTGCGTCCCGCGGACATCGCGCCTGACAACTCGATCGTCTCGTGGAAGGTCGCCGATGCATACATCTCTTATGGCGGCCAGGGCACGGTGGCGAATGCCAGCAAGCCGGGCTGGCTGTATCGCTTCTTCAACTCGCCGCACACCCCTTTCTGAAGAATGGGTCTTTCCAAGGACATGCACATGCGCCGTCACCTTTCTGAATTCTGGATCGTGCTCGCCGGCTTCGTGCTGGCGCTGTCGATGGCCGGTGCCGCGCGCGCGGAGCGCGTGAAGGACCTGGCGTCCGTGCAGGGCGTGCGCAACAACCAGCTCGTGGGTTACGGCCTCGTGGTCGGTCTCGACGGTACCGGCGACCAGACCAGCCAGACGCCGTTCACGCTCCAGAGCATCAAGAACATGCTGGCGCGTTATGGCGTGACCATTCCGCCGGGCACCAACCCGCAGCTCAAGAACGTCGCCGCGGTCACCGTGACCGCCGATCTTCCGGCGTTCGCCAAGCCGGGCCAGGCCATCGACATCACCGTGGCCTCCATCGGCAACGCGGGTTCGCTGCGCGGTGGCCAGTTGATCCTGACGCCGCTGCGCGGCGCCGATGGCCAGGTGTATGCGATGGCCCAGGGCAGCCTGGTCGTCAGCGGCTTTGGTGTCTCGGGCAAGGACGGGTCGCGCATCGCGGTCAACGTGCCGTCGTCGGGCCGGGTTCCAAATGGGGCGACGGTGGAGCGCGAAGTCGCCACCGGCTTCGACCAGACGCCGTTCGTCATCCTCAACCTGCACACGCCGGATTTCACCACCTCGTCGCGCCTGGTCGAGGGCATCAACAAGTTGTTGGGCGCCGACACCGCGCAGGCCATGGACGGCGTGTCGGTCAGGGTGGCCGCGCCGGCCGACGCCAACCAGCGCATCGCGTACCTGTCGACGCTCGAGCAGATCGAGATCCAGCCCGGTGACGCACCCGCGCGCGTCATCGTCAATTCCCGCACCGGCACCGTGGTGATCGGCTCGCACGTGCGCGTGATGCCGGCGGCCGTGTCGCATGGCTCGCTGACCGTGACCATCACCGAGCGCGCCTCGGTGAGCCAGCCCTATGAATTCAGCCGCCAGGGCGAAACCGTGGTGGTTCCCGAGAGCTCGATCAGCGTGGACCAGCCGCAGGCGCGCATGTTCGTGTTCGACGCCGGCGTGGATCTCAACGACATCGTGCGCGCCGTCAACCAGGTGGGCGCCGCGCCCGGCGACCTCGTGGCCATTCTCGAAGCGCTGAAAGAGTCCGGCGCGTTGCGCGCCGAGCTCATAGTCATCTGACATGGCACTCAAGGTCGATCCCCACGTGTCGAATCCGGCGGCCGCGCGCGAGCAGCGTGGCCCGGCGCCGAGCGCGACCGACTTTCACCAGTTCGCGGCGCTGCGCCGCGCGGCGGATGCCAATGACCCCAGGGCGCTGCGCGAAGTCGCGCGCCAGTTCGAGAGCATCTTCACCAAGATGATGCTCGACAGCATGCGCAGCGCGAGCTTCGGCGATCCGATGTTCGGCAGCGACCAGGTCGACATGTACCAGGGCATGATGGACGACCAGATGGCCGTGCAGCTGTCGCAGGGCAAGGGTCTCGGCCTCGCCGACATGCTGGTGCGCCAGCTGCAGGCCGGCGCGGCGGGAGCGGGCACCGAGGTCGCATCCCCGGACGGCGACACGGCGGCCAACGTGACGCCGCGGCAGCGCGGCGAATTCGTCGACAAACTACTTCCACACGCGACCGCGGCCGCGCGCGAGCTCGGCGTCGACCCCCGTTCGATCATCGCGCAGGCGGCGCTCGAGACCGGCTGGGGCACGCACCTGCCCGCGGACACGCAGGGCACGAGCAACAACTACTTCGGCATCAAGGCAGCGGGCGCGTGGACGGGTTCCAGCGTGGCCTCCGATACCACCGAATTCGCCGGCGGCATCGCCGGCAAGGAGCCGGCCCGGTTTCGCGCCTACGGGTCTGTCGCGGAAAACCTCGCGGATTATGTCCGTTTGATCCGCGACAACCCCCGCTACAGCGAGGCACTGGGCACGGGCTCCGACGTGCGCGGCTTCGCGAATGCGCTGCAGCGCGGCGGCTACGCCACCGACCCCGAATACGCCAACAAGCTGGTGAGCATCGCCGAGCGGATTCCCGTGCGGCAATCCATTGCCGCAAGCGGGCCCCCGAATGTGAATGGGTTCAAGTCCGATGCCGCGACGCCGATACCTCCGCAGGAGCTGAGTAATGGCTGATCTACTCGCGACGGGACTTTCCAGCCTGCGCGCCACGCAGCGCGCGCTGGAAACCACCTCGCACAACATCGCGAACGCATCGACCGTGGGCTACACGCGCCAGACGGTCCAGTTTGCCTCACGCACGCCGCAGGCGTACGGCGGCAACTGGATAGGCAGCGGCGTGGACGCGGTCGCGGTGAAGCGCGTGTACGACCAGTTCCTGGCGACGCAGGCGCGCAGCTCGAGCGCGACGCTGGCGCGGCTCGACGCGTACGCGTCACAGGCCGGTCGCATCGACGACTTGCTCGGCGACAGCAGCAATGGCCTCAGCGCCTCGCTGCAGGCTTTCACCGACGCCATCAACGAAGTGTCCAGCACGCCGAGCTCGATCTCGGCGCGCCAGGTGCTGATCGCCGAGGGCAACGCGCTCGTCGAGAAACTCCAGGGCTACGACGCTCGCCTGCGGGAAATGTCGGGGCAGGTGGACGCGCAGATCATCGGCGAAGCCGGCGAGATTTCCACGCTGGCGCAGGGCATCGCGCGCCTGAACGGCGACATCGCCGTCGCGATCCAGCAGACCGGCCAGCCGCCCAACGACTTGCTCGACCAGCGCGACCAGCTCATCGACCAGCTCTCGTCCAAGGTGGGCGTGACCGTGGTGGCGGAGGGCGAGTCGACGCTGAATGTGTTCATCGGCAACGGCCAGCCGCTGGTGCTCGGTAACACGGCCTCGCAGATCACCACCGCAAAGGATCCGCTGGATCTCGATCGCGTCAAGCTCGCGCTGCAGACTCCATCCGGCACCGTCGACATTTCGCGTAGTGTCTCCGGCGGCTCGCTCGGCGGCCTGCTCGACTGGCGCAGCCAGATGCTCGATCCGACCCGCAACGAGCTGGGCCGCATCACGCTGGCCGTCGCCTCGCAGGTCAACGCCGCGCACCGCGAGGGCATGGATCTCAACGGTGCGCTGGGCGGCGACTTCTTCAACGTGGGCGCGGCAGGCGTGACCCCGGCCACCACCAATTCCAGCAGCGCCATGGCCACCGCCACGCGCGTCGACCTGGGCGCCATCACCACCCACGACTACGTGGTCACGCGCACCGCTACCGGCTTCACCGTCCGGCGCCAGGACAACGGCGCTTCGGTGGCGTTTACCGGCACGGGTACCGGCACCGATCCACTGCTGTTCGACGGCATGTCCGTCGCGGTGGGCGCTACGGCTGCCACCGGCGATCAGTTCGTCATCCACCCGACTCGCGACGCCGTCGAAGGCTTCAGCGTCGCGATCACCGAGCCGGGCAAGATCGCCGCGGCGGCGCCGCTGCGCACCAGCGCGGCCAGCGCCAACACCGGCAGCGGGTCGATCAGCACGGGCGAAGTGCTCGATGCCGCCAACCCGCAGCTGCTGGGGACGGTCAACATCGTGTTCACCTCCGCGTCCACCTACTCGGTGAACGGCGGCGCCGCTGTCGCCTGGACGGCCGGTTCCAGCATCGATGTCAACGGCTGGCGCGTGCAGATCAACGGCGCGCCCGCTACCGGCGACACCTTCACGGTGCGCAGCAATGCGGGCGCCGTGGGCGACAACCGCAATGCCTTCGCGCTGGCCGACGCCATGAAGGGCGGGGCGCTCGAAAACGGCACGGTCTCGGTGACCGCGGCCGTCGAGCGGCTCACGGGCAACGTCGGCCTGCAGACCCGCGCGGCGCAGATGAGCCGCGACGCGGAAGCCTCGGTCAACGAAAGCGATCTCGCGGCTCGCGATGCCGTCTCCGGCGTCAACCTGGACGAGGAGGCCGCCAACCTGCTGCGCTACCAGCAGGCCTACGCGGCCGCGGCGCAGATCATCTCGGCGGCGAACCAGATGTTCGACACGCTGATCAACGCGGTGCGGAGGTAGGCCATGCGCATCTCCACCGCGGGCATGCACCGTAACAGCATCGGCGCCATCCTCGAGAGCCAGGCCAGGCTCGCGAAGACGCAGAACCAGGTCGCCACCGGCAAGAAATTCCAGACTGCGTCCGAGGATCCGATCGGCGCCACGCGCGTGCAGGGCCTGCAACGCAAGCTCGCGGACAACGCGCAATACGAACGCAATTCCAACGTTATCCAGAGCCGCCTCAGCTACGAGGAGCAGACGCTGGCGGACATCACCTCGGTGCTGCAGAGCGCGCGCGATTCGGCGCTGGCCGGCGCGAACGCCACGCTCGGCCAGGCCGAGCGCAAGATGATCGCCAACCAGGTGCGGCAGAATCTCTCGGCGCTCATGGAAATGACCAACCGCCAGGATGCCAACGGCGAGTACCTGTTCGCCGGCACGTCGACCGCGACCCGGCCGTTTGCGCTGGGCTCGACCGGCGTCGTCTACCAGGGCGACCAGACGACGCGGCAGATCCGCATCAGCAGCACGCAGTCGCTGACCGACGTGCATACCGGCACGGACGCCTTCATGGGCATTGCCGAGCGCAACGGCGTGTTCCGCACGACGGTCTCGGCGGCCAACACCGGCAATGCCACCATCGGCGTGGGCACGATTACGGACCGCTCGGCCTGGGTCGCGGGCAATTACACGCTGCAATTCACCAGCCCGTCCGACTGGCAGGTGGTCGACGACAGCACCCCGACGCCCGCGGTGATCGCTTCGGGCTCGGGATTCACCTCGGGGCAGAGCATCGGCTTCCTGGGTGTGAGCATCGCCGTCACCGGCGCGCCGGCCGCGAACGATTCGTTCAGCATCACGCCCGCGCAGGATATCGACGTCTTCGCCATGCTCGACGAGCTGGCGCGCACCCTCGAAGGCGACGGCGCCATCGCCGGCAGTGAGGCGGCATTCACGGCGCAGATCGGCGCCTCCATCGCAAACCTCGATGCCGGGCTCGAACGGGTAGTTAGCGTGCGTGCCGAGGTAGGCACCCGGCTGCAGGCCCTGGACACCGCGGCGGATTTCCGTGATTCGGAAGAGGTCGACCTGCAGGCGCTGATTTCCGACATCCGCGATGTCGATTACGCCTCCGCGATCAGCCAGCTGAACCAGCAGTACACCAGCCTGCAGGCCGCGCAGGCCGCATATTCGAAAATCGCGCAACTGTCGCTATTCGACTACCTTTAACCGGCTTCGCAGTGGTGTGAGCCACTGCGCATTTTGGCGCCGATACAGCCGGTTCCCCTCAAGCTCCCCCCCGGCGTCGCCGTTAACGAACATGAATCGCGCACTGGCGGGAATAGCCGCGGCGCAACCCGCCGGTTGATGAAACCGGAACAGTCATCGTAACGAAAGGTTTTACAGGAGCAATCTAATGGCACTTGTCATCAACACCAACGTGATGTCGCTGAATGCCCAGCGCAATCTGTCGACGTCCGGTAGTCAGCTGGCCACCTCGCTGCAGCGCTTGTCCTCGGGCTTGCGCATCAACAGCGCGAAGGACGACGCCGCGGGCCTCGCCATCTCGAGCCGCATGACCACCCAGATCAATGGTCTGACCCAGGCCGTGCGTAATGCCAACGACGGCATCTCGCTCGCCCAGACCACGGAAAGCGCCCTGCAGGAAGTGACCAACAACCTGCAGCGCATCCGCGAGCTGGCCGTGCAGTCGGCCAACGCCACCAACAGCGACAGCGACCGCGCCGCGCTCGACCAGGAAGTGCAGCAGCGCCTGGCGGAAGTGAACCGCATCGCGACGCAGACCTCGTTCAACGGCCGCAAGGTGCTGGACGGTTCGTTCGGCAACGCGACCTTCCAGGTCGGCGCGAACGTGGGCGAGACCATTTCGGTCGGCCTCGACAGCAGCGTGAAGACGTCGGACATCGGTGCCATCGCGAGCCAGACTGGCAGCGTGGACCTGTCGACGGTGTTCACCAGCGGCGGCGTCACCGGCGTTGCGGCCGTGTGGACTTCGGCCCTCGATACCAGCGGTGCCATCAACTTCTCGGGCGTCGGCAACGACCTCGCCTTCACGGTGGGTGGCGATGCCGTGGCCCTGAACTCCGACTACACCGGCGACGTGGCCGGGCTCGTCGCGGACATTCAGGCTGCGGTGGGTAGCGACGTCGTCGTCGCTGTGGATGCCAACGACATGGTCACGTTCACGGCCGCTGCGACCGGTACGGCCGGCGACGCCGCTGTTGCGATGGCCGGAACCGACGCGTCGGGCAGCGCCACCACGGCGGGTGTCACCGCGGTCGCCGGTACGGCGGCCCCGCTGACGCTGGCTGCCGCCGACCTCACCATCCAGGTGGGTTCGGGCACGGCGGTCGACCTGGCCGGCACCTATGACACGGCCGAGGACCTCGCCGAAGCCATCAACGCTGCGGTCAGCGGCGTGAACGCTTCGATCGACGACAACGGCCAGCTGGTCCTCTCGGGGAGCGAGAGCTTCACGATTGGCGGTGCGGAAGCGACCACCCTCGGTCTGACGGCGGGCGCCGTCGCGGCCTCGGGCGATCTGACCGCGGTCAACGTCCTGGACGTGGCCGGTGCCAACGACGCCATCCTGCGTATCGACGCGTCGCTGACCTCGGTCAGCACGCTGCGCAGCACGCTGGGCGCCATCCAGAACCGCTTCGATTCGACGATCAACAGCCTCCAGGCTGTGTCCGAGAATCTCGCGGCTTCGCGCAGCCGTATTCAGGATACGGACTTCGCGGCCGAGACGGCGGCCCTGACCCGCGCCCAGATCCTGCAGCAGGCAGGTACGGCGATGGTCGCGCAGGCCAACTCGGTCCCGCAGAACGTGCTGTCGCTCCTGCGGTAATGCGCAGCAGCTTCGGTCAATGAAGCACGAAGGCGGCGGGGTCGCGAGACCCCGTCGCCTTCACTTGCGTGAGGCAACATGGATACCCCAGCTGTCAGTCCTGTATCCAGCACGCCGGCAACCGAGCCGGTCGTGAGCCCGGGCGCCTCCGCGGCGCCCACTCCGCATGCCGCCAACGTGGCGGTCTCCCAGGGCGAGCAGCGGCAACGAATGGCCGCCGTGGCCCAGCAGTTGCGCGACTACCTGCGATCCAACGGCAGGGACCTCGAATTCCGCGTCGACGCCGATACCGACGCCATGGTCATCACCGTGCGCGAAGCGGCCTCGGGCGAAGTCATCCGGCAGATTCCTAGTGAAGAAGCGCTGCAAATGAGGCGCTATCTGGATGAGTGGTCTGGCACGTTTCTCAACGTGACAACCTGACATTCTCTGAACCATGTCCACTATTTCCTCAACCGGCATTGGCTCCGGACTCCAGATCGACGACCTGGTGTCCAAGCTGGTAGCCGCCGAGCGCTCTGCGGGGCAGACGCGCATCGACAACAAGAAAGACAAACTCACCGAGCAGTTCTCGGCGATGGCGACGCTGATGGGTGGCATGTCCGCCTTCCAGTCGAGCCTGAACGCGCTGGTCAGCGCCGGCAGTTTCACCTCACGCAAAGTGTCCGTGAGCGACGAGGCGGCATTCACCGCCAAGGCGACCGGGTCGGCAGCGGCGGGCACCTACGACGTGCAGGTCGAACAGCTGGCCAAAGCGGCACAGCTCGGTTCCGACGCGTTCGCGTCCGCCAGCACCGAAGTGGGCACCGGCAAGCTCACCATTTCGGTGGGCGACTCCTCTTTCAGCATCGACGTGGCTGACGGCAGCAATAGCCTCGCCAACATCCGCGATGCGATCAACAAGTCCTCCGCCAACAAGGGCGTGCAGGCATCGCTGATCACCGACGTGGAAGGCACGCACCTCGTGCTGACCAGCACGAAGACCGGCGCCGACCACGCGCTGAAAGTGACCACCAGCGGCGGCGACGGTGGACTGCAGACACTGGTCTACGATCCGAATGGCACCAAGAACATGGACCTGCGCAGCGAGGCGAAGGACGCCATCCTGTTCGTGTCGGGCTACGAGATCCACAGCGCTTCGAACACGGTGAGCAATGCCATCGAGGGCGTGACGCTGACGTTGAAGGCCCCCACCGGGGAGGACAATTCGGTCCAGCTGAACGTCGATCGTGACGATGCGGCGATCCAGGATGCGGCCAAGAAATTCGTCGATGCCTACAACTCGCTGGCGAGCACGATCAAGTCGCTGAGCCGGTACGACGTCAGCACCGACACGGGCGGCCCCCTGCTCGGCGACGCGATGTTGCGCAACATCGACTCACAGGTGCGCAAGCTGATCTCCTCGCCGGTATCCGGCGTGACTGGCAGCTACAACACGCTCGCGAGCCTGGGACTGACCACGCAGGCCGACGGCAAGCTGAAGCTCGACACCGTCAAGTTCAACGCCGCGCTGCAAGCCAATCCGGGCGCGGTCAGCGACGTCTTCACCTCGAGCAATGGTGTCGCGGTCAAGCTCGCCGATCTCATGGGCTCGAAAACTTCCACCACGGGCGAGCTCACGGTCCGCAGCAGCAACATCACCGACTCGCTCGTCGATCTGAAAGACCAGCAGGATGTGCTGAACGCGCGCATGAAAGTCATCGAAGCGCGCTACTACAAGCAGTTCAACGCCCTCGACTCCCTGTTGGCGCAGCTGAACACCACCGCCACCTCGCTCGACAGCTGGTTGGCGCGGGAAAAGAAGGATTGAGCCGGAGGCGGCGCCCGACCGGCGTCGCCCGGCGAGAAGCATCCCATGTCATCGCGCGACTCCACGGATTGCCGCGAACAACTCGCCACACTGATGGCAGAGATGAACGCCCAGCTTGCCGCACTCGAGGGCTTGCTGGTGCAGGAATACGCGCTGCTGCAGTCCAGGGACGTGGAGCATCTCGAGATGGCCGGAACCGCTCGCCAGCAATGCATCGGCCAGATACTGCGCATCGAGGACGAACGCCGCGCGCTGTGCCGCGCCACGGGACGTGGCGAAGATCCGGCCGGGCTGCACAGCCTGCTCGCCTGGTGCGACCCGGCGGGGATGCTGATGCCGGTGATGCGCGAATACCGCGAGCGCACCCAGCGCTGCCGCGAACATAACGATCGCAACGGCATCCTGGTCAACGGCAGACTGCAGGCGGTTTCCGGCACGCTGGAACCGCAGGATGGCGGTGGCCGGGAAGGGCGCGCTTATGGACTCGGCAGCGCGCTGAGCGGCTACGGCCACAAGCTCACGACGCGGGCCTGAGACGCAGCTCAAGTTCCGGCGGACATGGCCGATGCCCATGCAGTGAATCCCTGTTTCGGCCTCATGGCTGAACAGGGTCGGGCGCTTCCTCGTCGCGCCATCGACCTGCGCAAAACGGTTGGAAGCACTTCACTCGCGGAACGAGCTGCGCTCAAGTCCGCACCCGCCGCGCCGTTAAGTTCCTTGCTACATGTTGTAGCTCGGAGCACCTCGCGATGGCCTTTCCGCCCAATGCCTCAAAACTCGCCGCGTATCGCAGCACCTCTGCGCACGCGGGTGTTTCGGCCGCGGATCCGCACCGGCTCATCGTCATGCTCATGGACGGCGCACTGGAGCGCATCGCCGCGGCACGCGGCCTGATGAGTCACAGCGGCGGTGGCGGCGAGAAGGCGCAGCTGCTGCAGCGCGCGGTAGCCATCATTGACGAGCTGCGCAACAGCCTCAACGTCAAGGCCGGCGGCACGGTCGCGGCCAATCTCGACGCGCTCTACGAATACATGTGCATGCGCCTCACGCAGGCGAACTCCTCGAACAAGGTCGAGTGGCTCGATGAAGTGAGCCGCTTGCTGAACGAGATCCGTTCGGCCTGGTTGCAGATCCCGGCCCATGGACGCGCGCAGGTGGCGCAAGCCCTATGACCCTCCCGGCACACGACGGCGCGCGCAGCCGGCCGCAGCTGCGCGTGGTCCACGGCACGAATGCGCCGGTGGCGCTCGGTGGCGCCGCCAACTGGCGCCGCGTGGCGAGCGCGGTCATCGCCAGCACGCACGATCTCACCCGGCACATTCAGGAGAAGCGCTGGGTGCGCGTCGACGAGGCGCTGCGCGAACGTCGCGACCTGCTCGACTGGTTCGCGCGCCTGCCGCTCGATTTCGAAGGGCGCCGCTGCCTGAAGTCGCTGTGCCAGGCCGCGGAAGAATCCGAGCGGGCCATTGCGGCAATGATGGGCGAGCAGGGCTCGCACCAGTAAGATTGGCGCCATGTTTGACGGGCGCGACACCATCGTATTGTTCGACAAGCTGGCCTACGAGGACCTGCTGCCGGTGCGCTGGCGCGCGCATTCCGAGACCGTCAGCGAAGTCATGGCGGCCCAGCACCTGGTGGAGCGCAACCTGCGCGTCCTGCAGTCCTGCGATGCGCTCGAGGAACACGGCCAGATCGAGAAGGCCGAGGACGACGCGCCGCATTCGGCCGACATCATGCGCCTCGACTTCAAGCTGAACCTGCTGCTGGACCTCGCCGGCCAGCTGCTCGCCAACAGCCAGCCGCGCGTGCACCCCGTGCCGATCCGTTTCAACGCGATGGGCGCGAGCTGGAAGTGCGACGACCCGCCGGCGGCCGGGGCGCACGGCATCCTCGAGATCACGCTGCGGGAACTCATCGTGCAGCCGCTGAGCCTGCCCGCCGAAGTGGTCGCCGGCGCGCCGCGCGACGAGGCGCACGTGCGCTTCCTGTGGTTAGGCGAAACGGTCGCGGATCACATCGAGAAGCTGGTGTTTCGCCGCCACCGGCGAAAAATTGCCGGCCAGCGCCAGCAGCGCGCGTGAGTGCGAAATCACGCTAGGGAAAAACCTGAAAGCACCGGGGCGCGCGAAATTTCACTAGGGGTTTCTCCCTGACAACGCGCGCCAGAAAATTTCGCGCGCAACTTTGTTAGGCGCGCGTGGAATCGTTCGCAAGAAAGTTGCTCTGCACGTCACGCTTTCCTCAACGGATTGCGGACAAGATATTTCCCAGAGAGGTGATTCGTGCAGACAACCGAATGCATCGGTGCGCCAGGCGAGGGAATCGCGCGCAATGCAGAAGAACGCAGGGCTGCGATGTTCCCCAGGGACGAGGGGGTCATGCTGCCCACAGGGACGTCGAGTGCGATCGCCGCGGTCAACCGGCTGATCCAGCAGGTCGCTCCCTACGATTCCACGGTTCTGATACTAGGGGAATCCGGTACTGGAAAAGAGATCGCGGCCCGCGCCATCCATGCCGCGAGCCCGCGCCGCCAGCGCCCCTTCGTCGCCGTCAATTGCGGCGCAATACCGGCCGAGCTATTGGAGTCCGAATTATTCGGACATGAAAAAGGCTCGTTCACCGGCGCCATCACCTCGCGCAAGGGCCGGTTCGAGATCGCCGAGGGCGGCACGCTGTTCCTCGACGAGATCGGCGACATGAGCCTGCCCATGCAGGTGAAATTGCTGCGCGTGCTGCAGGAGCGCGTGTACGAACGCGTCGGCAGCAATGCCTCCAGCGAATGCGACGTGCGCATCATCGCGGCCACGCATCGCAACCTCGAAGAATCCATCGTGCGCGGCTCGTTCCGCGGCGACCTGTTCTACCGCCTCAACGTGTTCCCCATCGAGATGCCGACGCTCTCCGCGCGCATCGACGACCTGCCGGCGCTGATCGACGATTTCGTCGCGCACTCCGCGGGTCGTGGCCGTCCGCGCCTGCGCCTGCAGCCGGGGACGCTGGAGGCGCTGTCGAACTATTCCTGGCCCGGCAACATCCGCGAGCTGTCCAATCTCATCGAGCGCCTGGCCATCCTGTGCCCGGAACGCCCGGTGGGCATCGCCGACCTGCCGGCGCGTTACCGCCCGGCCGACTGGAGCGCCGCGGAAGTGGCGGCGCCGCTGGCCGCGCCTGGAGCCGAAATCCTGGCGGATCTCGGGGCCGGCGACGACGTCGAGGACGACGCCGTCCTGCCCGCGAACGTGTGGAATTGCGAGACCGAATCCCCGACGCGACTGCCGGAGAATGGCGTCGACCTGCGCGCGCACCTGACGCTGATCGAGCGTTCGCTCATCAGCCAGGCGCTGCAACGCTCGGGCGGCACCGTCGCGCACGCCGCGCGACTGCTGTCCCTGCGCCGCACCACGCTCGTGGAGAAGCTCCGCAAGCTAGGCATGGCCGGCGCGTAATGCCGAAGACGGTGCCGGGACAGCAATCCGGCATTGTTTTCAAACGGCGGGGCACCGGGCCTCGCGTCCCCGGATCGCGCGACTAACTTCCAGGGTTTCTCTGATCGCTTCCCACGCGAGTGCTCGCGTTTCGGCGTAATGCCGGATCCTTGTCCCGGCACCGTCTTCGGCATTACGTCGGAAATCCGTCACCTCGTGTGATGCGCTTCACGCGCAACGGCAGGCACAGCTCTTGCAACTGCAATCGTTGGCCGCATCGGCCAGAGAGGTTGAGGTTTCAGATGAGCACTGAACAGACATTGAGCGAATCGCTGGAGCCGGTCGCAGTGGACGCGTCGTCGCGTCTCATCCTCGATCTCGCGCGCCGCGTGGCGGCTACCGACTGCACGGTGCTCGTCGTGGGTGAGTCGGGCACGGGCAAGGAAGTCCTGGCACGGCTCATTCATCGCGCCAGTCCGCGCGCCGGCAAGCCGTTCATCGCCGTCAATTGCGCCGCCATCCCCGAGAACATGCTCGAGGCGATGCTGTTCGGTTACGAAAGGGGCTCGTTCACCGGCGCGACCAATTCGCACGCCGGCAAGTTCGAGCAGGCGCAGGGCGGCACCTTGCTGCTCGACGAAATCACCGAGATGCCCCTGGCGCTGCAGGCCAAACTGCTGCGTGTCCTGCAGGAGCGCGAGGTGGAGCGCATCGGCGGCACCGAACCGAAGGCGCTGGATGTGCGCGTCATCGCCACCACCAACCGCCTGCTGCGCGCCGAAGTCGCCGCCGGCCGCTTCCGCGAAGACCTCTACTACCGGCTGAACGTGTTCCCCCTGGCGATGAACCCGCTGCGCGAACGCCGCGACGACGTGCTGCCGCTCGCCACTCATCTATTGCAGATCCGCGCGCGCCCCGGCGTGCGCATCCCGGCGCTGTCGGCCGACGCCGCGCACCTGCTGCTCACGTATTCCTGGCCCGGCAACGTCCGCGAGCTCGACAACCTGCTGCAGCGCGCGCTGGTGCTGGTCGAAGGCCCGGTCATCGAGGCCGAGCACATCCTGTTCGAGAAGCAGCCCACGCGCCTGGACGTCACCGGCGGTGTGCCGGCGCTGCACCAGACCATGGAGCGCGCCGAGCGCGACGTGATCCTCGAGGCCCTGCGCGCCGCCAACGGCAGCCGCCGCGAGGTGGCGGAGAAGTTAGGCATCAGCCCACGCACGTTGCGCTACAAGCTGGCGCGCATCCGCAACGCCGGGATCGACGTCCCTGCTGCGTGAGTCAGGAAGGCGGACGCTGATCCGTAACTAATCGGACTACGACACAGGAATCACATGAGCCAGATGGAAATCGATCGCGTACTGGCGCAGATCCGCAGCATCTCGCAGGCCACCAAGGCGGGTGGCGCGGGTGGCGTGGGCGGCGTCGGCGCGGGCGGCGGAGTCAACGGCCCGGCCGGCATCGACAACGGCTTCGCCAAGCTCCTGAAGCAGGGCATCGACAGCGTCAACTCCACGCAGTCGCGCGCCACCGACCTGGCCAGCAAGTTCGAGCGCGGCGTGCCCGGTGTCGAATTGCCGCAGGTCATGCTCGAGATGCAGAAGGCCAACGTCTCGTTCCGCGCGTTGACCGAGGTACGCAACAAGTTCGTCGAGGCGTACCGCGAAATCATGAACATGCCGTTATAAGAATCCGGCGCAAGGACTCATTCGATGGCTGCTGAAGCGAATCTTTCCGGGCAACGCGTCCTCACGGGACTCAAGCCGCTGTTCCTGCTGGTCGGCGTCGCCGCCGCGGTGGCGGCCGGCGTCGGCGTGATGTTGTGGTCCGTGGGTCCCACCTACAGCCTGCTGTATTCAAATCTGGCGCCCGAAGACGCGGCGCAGATCACCCAGGCGCTCGACAGCTCGCGCATTCCCTACAAACTCGAAGACGGCGCGGGCTCGATCTCCGTGCCGGCCGACCAGCTGGCCGCGGCACGCATGAAACTCGCCGCGCAGGGCCTGCCCGAGGGTGGTGGCGGCGTCAATGCCGTTACCAAGGACCCGGGCTTCGGCGTCAGCGCCTTCATGGAAAACGCGCGTTACCAGCACGCGCTGGAAACCGAGCTGGCACGCACCATCGCCTCGTTGCAGAACGTGCAGGGCGCGCGCGTGCATCTCGCCATGGCGCGCCAGTCCGCTTTCGTGAGCGACCGGCGTCCGGGCTCGGCCTCCGTGTTCCTGCAGCTCAAGGCGGGCCGCCGGCTCGACGAAGAGCAGGTGCAGGCGATTGCCAATCTGGTGGCGTCGAGCATTCCCGAACTGTCCGCCGCGCAGGTCACGGTGGTGGACCAGGCCGGCCGGTTGCTCTCGGCACCCAACTCCGACAGCGATCTCGCCATGCGGGACAAGATGTTCGAGTTCGCGCATCGGCTCGAGGAAGGCTACGCGCAGCGCATCCAGGAACTGCTGACCCCGCTGGTCGGACCCGGACGCGTGCGCGCCCAGGTCGTGGCGCAGGTCGACATGTCGACCACCGAGTCCACGCGCGAACAATTCAACCCGCAGAGCCAGGTGGTGCGCAGCGAATCGGTCGCCGAAGAAGCCGCGCGCAACGGCGCCGGCACCGCCGGTGGAGTGCCGGGTGCGCTGACCAACCAGCCGCCGACTCCGGGTGTGGCACTTCCGCCCGGCGCGACGCCGGCCGTGGCGCAGTCGGGGGCCACCGCGCCCGCGAACGGCCGGGCCGCGGCGCCCGCGCCCAACAATGCGGACTCCACTCTGGTCACGGGTCCCGATTCCACCTCGCGCCAGTCGACGCGCAATTACGAGATCGACCGCACCATGGCGTACACGCGCCAGCCCGCCGGTCGCGTCACGCGGCTGTCGGTGGCCGTGCTCATCGACAACCTGCGCACCACCAGCGAGGACGGCAAAGTCACGGAAACGCCGCTGCCGGCCGAGCAGATCGAACGCCTCACGGCGCTGGTGCGCGACGCGGTGGGCTTCGACGCCCAGCGCGGCGACAGCGTCAACGTGGTCAATTCCTCGTTCCGCGGCGAAGCGCCCGTGGAAGAGGGCGAGCTCGAGTCGATTCCGTTGTGGGAGCGCGCCTGGGTGCAGACCCTGGCCAAGGTCCTGGCGGGCGTCATCGTGCTGCTCATCATCATCTTCAGCGTGCTCAAGCCGCTGACGCGCGGCCTGTTGCAGGCCGCCAAAAATCCCGGTCTGCGTCCCGGCGCATTGGCGCTCGCGGCCGCGGGCCCCGCCGACGGTCCGCCGGAGGCACCGGCGCTCGCCTACGAGCAGCAGGTGGCGCAGGCCCGCGGCCTGGTCACCGCGGATCCGAAGCGCGGCGCGCAGGTCGTGAAGTCCTGGGTGGCCAACGATGAATGATCTCGCGCGGGCCAAGCGCAACGGACTCGAGCGCGCAGCCATCCTGCTGCTGACGCTCGGTGAAACCGAGGCGGCGGAAATCCTCAAGCACCTCGGTGCCAAGGACGTGCAGCGGCTCGGCCGCAGCATGGCCGAACTCGCCAACGTGTCGCGCGACGAAGTGCGCAACGTGCTCGGCGACTTCACCTCGGCGGTGGAGAGCCAGACCTCGCTCGGCGTGGCCAACGAGGAATTCGTGCGCAAGGTTCTCATGAGCGCGCTCGGTCCCGAGAAGGCCAACAGCCTCATGGACCGCATCGCGCTCGGCAATGCGCGCAAGGGCCTGGACGCGCTCAAGTGGATGGATCCGCGCGCGGTCGCCGACCTGGTGCGCAGCGAACATCCGCAGATCGTCGCCATCATCCTGTCGTATCTCGGCGCGGAACAAGCGGCCGAAGTGCTGGCCGTGCTGCCTGACGCCATGCGCGCCGATCTCGTCGTTCGCATCGCCACGCTCGATGGCATCCAGCCGTCGGCGCTGGCCGAGCTCGACGAGGTGATGGAAAAGCAATTCGCCGCCAGCGGCGGCGCGGCCACGAGCTCGGTGCTCGGCGGCCTGCGCACCGCGGCCGAGATGGTCAATCTCATGGATTCGTCGGTCGGCACTTCGCTGATGACCGACATCGGCAAGAGCGACGAAGCGCTGTCGCAGAAGATCCAGGAACTGATGTTCGTGTTCGACGATCTGCTCGAGATCGACGATCGCGGCATGCAGGAACTGCTGCGCCAGGTGCCGGCGGACAAGCTGCTCATCGCGCTCAAGGGCGCGGACGAGAGCTTCAAGACCAAGGTCTTCAAGAACATGTCGCAGCGCGCGGCCGAAATGCTCAAGGGCGACCTCGAGGCCAAGGGCCCGGTGCGGCTCTCGGACGTGGAAGCGGCGCAGAAGGAAATCCTGCTCGCGGCCCGCAAGCTCGCCGACGAGGGCACGATCCAGCTCGGAGGCAAGGGCGAGCAGTATGTCTGATCCCGATCGCGCGTCGCCGCAGGATGTGTCGCGCTGGGATCTGCCCGCGGTCGAAGGCGCGCCGCTGCCGCGCCCCGGCGCCAAGGGCGTCAATGTCATGCACCTTACGCTCGTGGAGCGCGAGGCCTGGGACCACGGTTACAAGGACGGTCACGTCGAAGGCGTGCGCAAGGGCGAAGCGGAGCTCGCCAAGCGCATGGCCGAAGTGAACGTGAAGGTCGCGGCGCTCGAGGCGATCATCGGAACGTTGGCCAGGCCACTGGAGGAGCTCGACGCGCAGGTGGAGGCGGAGCTGACGCGGCTCACGCTCACGATTGCCAAACACCTGGTGCGGCGCGAACTCAAGATCGACCCGACGCAGGTCATCGGCATCATCCGCCACACGCTCAGCCTGCTGCCGATCGCGGCGCGCAACATCCGCATCCACCTGCATCCCGACGACGCCGCCATCGTGCGCGACAAGCTGGCGCGCGCCACGGGAGACCAGGAGTGGCAGCTCGCCGAGGATCCGCTGATGGCACGCGGCGGCTGCCGCATCACCACCGAGAATTCCAGCGTCGATGCACGCTTCGAAACCCAGGTCGCGGCCGCGCTGTCGGGCCTGCTGGGCGACGATCGCACGGAGCGCATCGGCGCCGAGCCGGGAACGGAGAACACCGAATGAGCGGCGTACGCGAGTTGCGCTCGGAGCGCGCCCGCGGCTGGGCCGAACGCATGTCGCGCCAGGTGGCGCGCGCGCAGCAGTTGCCGGCGCCGCCGGTGGAAGGCTCGCTCACGCGCATGGTCGGGCTCGCGCTGGAAGCCTCCGGTTGCCAGGCCGCGGTGGGCGACGTCTGCGACCTGCTCAACAACGATGGCTCGAAGGTCGAAGCCGAAGTGGTGGGCTTCGCGGGCGACAAGTTGTTTCTCATGCCCACGGGCGAAGTGCACGGCCTCGCGCCGGCCGCGCGCGTGGTGCCGCGTCAGCGCACCGGCAGCGTGCCGGTGGGCCCGGGCCTGCTCGGACGCGTCATCGATGGCAACGGTGTGCCGCTCGACGGGCTCGGACCCATCCAGTCCGACGAACGCGTGAAGTTGTTGGGCCAGACCATCAACCCGCTGGCGCGCCATCCCATCGACACGCCGCTGGACGTCGGCGTGCGCTCGATCAACGCGCTGCTGACGGTCGGCCGCGGCCAGCGTATCGGGCTCTTCGCGGGCTCGGGCGTGGGCAAGTCCGTGCTCCTCGGCATGATGGCGCGCTACACCTCGGCCGACGTCATTGTCGTGGGCCTGATCGGCGAGCGCGGCCGCGAAGTGAAGGAGTTTGTTGAACGCATCCTGGGACCCGACGGCCGCCGCCGCTCGGTGGTGGTGGCGTCGCCCGCCGACAATCCACCGCTGATCCGCCTGCATGGCGCGTGGCTGGCGACCTCGATTGCCGAATATTTCCGCGAGCGCGGACTGTCCGTGCTGCTGATCATGGATTCACTGACGCGTTTCGCCCAGGCGCAGCGCGAGATCGGGCTCGCCATCGGCGAGGCGCCGGCCACCAAGGGTTATCCGCCCTCGGTGTTCGCGCGGCTGCCCGCGCTGGTGGAACGTGCCGGCAACGGCTCGAAGGGCAAGGGCTCGATCACCGCGTTCTACACCGTGCTCACCGAAGGCGACGACCAGCAGGATCCGATCGCCGATTCGGCGCGCGCGATTCTCGATGGGCACGTAGTACTCTCGCGGCGCATCGCGGAGGCGGGGCAATACCCCGCGGTTGACATCGAAGCGTCGGTGAGTCGCGTGATGCACGAGATCATCCCGCACGAACACGCCGAGCTCGCGCGCCGCTTCCGGCAGACGCTGGGCATCTACCAGCAGAATCGCGATCTCATCAACATCGGTGCCTACCAGAAGGGCAGCGATCCGCGCATCGACCAGGCCATCGAGTTGTGGCCGGCGATGCAGAAATTCCTCATGCAGCAGATCCACGAGCGTGTCAGCCACGCGGATGCCGTGAACACGCTGCGCCAGTTGTTCCCTGCCGCGCCGCCGGCGTCCCCCAAACGCGCGCCAGGCGCATAAGAAGGGCCCATGAAGCGATCCGATCGTCTCGACGTCGTACAGCAGGTGGCCTCGCGCACCGAGCGTGAACGCGCGGAACGCGTCGGCGCCGCCGAACGGCACCTGGTGGAGATGCAGCAGAAACTCGCGGCGCTGGAAAAGTACCGCTCGGAATACGAGTCGGGTTTCAAATCGCGCGCCGGTGCCGGCGTGGACGTGGTCGGCATGCGGGATTTCCAGACTTTCCTCGCCAAGCTGGGCGAGGCCCTGACGCAGCAGCGCGAACTGGTGAATCTCGCGGCGCGCGCGCTGGAGGGCGAGCGTTCCAACTGGCGCGAGGCCGCGCAGCGCGCGCACGTGGTCGAGACGCTGGCGGAGCGCTGGCAGACCGAGGAGCAGCGCGCCGAGACGCGCCGCGACCAGAATGAAAGCGACGAGTTGTCGCAGCAGCGCGCCAACAAGCGGGAGCGTTCATGATTTCCACTGCACGTCCGGCCGCGGCCGCGGCCAGCGCCGGAACCCCCACGGCTGCCACGCAGCCCGCGGAGCACGCCGCGCCTCCGTTCGACTCGGTGCTGGCGCTGGAAACGATTGCCGCGGATGCCAATGCCGCGCAACTGGACTTGTTGTCGACGGCCGGTGCGGAAGGCGGGCTGGAAGAATTGCAGGAAGACCTGTTGACGGAAGATGACAGTGACGCGGAGGAGGGCGACGAACTCGCGCTCGGACCGCTGGCGCTGATCGGGATGCTGTTCAATGCAGCGGTCCCCACTCATTCACCCGCGACCACCGCGCCCGCGGCCCAGGGCATCGACGACGCGCTGGCGTCGGGCGGGAAGTCTTCCGGTAAGTCGCCAGGTGACAGCGCGCAGCTCGGCCTCGCGTTATCGGCGCCCTTGCAGGATTCGGTCAGTGAAGCGGCGACGGATGCGGCGGACCCGTTGCTCGCCGCCACGACAGCGACGAGCACCGGCGGATCCGCGGATGCCGCTGCCGATGCCGGACGCCCGACCGACGCGTTGAATCGCGCCGCGGAATGGATGACGCAGGGCGTGCGCCACGGCCAGGCATCCGAGCACGCGCCGCTGACCACGCACGCGCGCGATCCGCGCTGGGCGGAGGAATTCGGCACGCGCATCGCGCTGATGGTGCGCGGCGGCGAGTCGTCGGCCTCGCTGCAGCTCACGCCCGTGGACCTGGGGCCGATGGAAGTCAGCATCACGGTCCGTGACGGGCAGGCCAGCGTTCACTTCGGTGCCGCGCAGGCGGAGACCCGCGCACTCATCGAAGCGTCAATTCCAAGGCTGCGGGAAATGCTGGCCTCGCAGGGCTTCAACCTGATGGATGCGAGTGTCTCGCAAGGGTTTTCCCGACAGTCGCGCCCCGACGCTCCGCGCTCCGCGCAGCTGCAGTCCGAGCCCGACGCCGACGCCCGCACCGTGACCCGCATCGAGTCCACGCGCCTGCTGGATACCTACGCCTAATGGGGACATTCCTCGTTTCCTAGCAAACGGGGACAGACTTCCCAGGCGCTCACGCGCCACAACGGAAAGCGCCGCCGAAGCGGCGGCGTCCGTGAAACTGTCCCCGTTTGCTAGGAAACGAGGAATGTCCCCATTTCCCCGTCAAAGATCTGGCGCGACTGAGGGGCATTTCGTGATCACCCTCACACTAAACGGCGTGGCACGACCGTTGCACATCCTCCCTCAATCGAACGCGTCGATGAGGCGAAGGAACAGTGCATGGCGAATGAAGAAGTGCTGGAAGGCGAAGAAGGCGCGGAGCCGGCCAAGAAGGGCGGCAAGAAGGGCCTGATCATCGCGCTCGTCGCGTTGCTGGTACTCGGCGGCGGCGGCGCGGGCGCCTGGTTCGCCTTCGGCGGCAAGCACGATCCCAAGGCCAAGACGACCAAGGAAGAAGGCCCCAAGCTTCCGCCGCGCTACATCAATCTGGATCCGCCGTTCGTCGTGAACTTCGAAGCCGAAACGGTGGTGCGCTTCCTCCAGGTCACGATCGGCGTGATGACGCGCGATCCTGCCGTCGAATCACTCGTGAAGGAAAACGATCCGCGGGTGCGCAACGACCTGCTGATGATCCTCGCCAACCAGACCTACGAGACCGTCTCGACCGTCGAAGGCAAGGAGAAGCTGCGCCAGCGCTGTCTCGACAGCGTGCGGGCCATCGTCAAGGAAATGGGTGGCGACTCGAAGAAGGTCGAGGCGCTGTATTTCACTGCCTTCGTAATGCAGTAGGTGGACGATGAGCGGCCAGGAAGTACTCAACCAGGATGAAATCGACGCGCTGCTCAACGGCGTGGACTCGGGCGTGGTAAACACCGAGCCCGCGGTCGAGCCGGGCGAAGCGCGCCAATACGACTTTTCGCGCGAGATGCGCATCGTTCGCGGCCGCATGCCGACGCTCGAGATGGTCAACGAGCGGTTCGCGCGCCAGTTGCGTGTCACCCTCTACAACCTTCTGCGCCGCACCGTGGAGATGTCGGTCGGCCAGATCAGCATGAAGAAGTTCAGCGAGTACACGCACTCGCTGGTGCTGCCCATCAACCTGAACCTGGTGAAGATCAACCCGCTGCGCGGTTCGGCGCTGTTCGTGCTCGACCCGAAGCTGGTGTTCGCCATCGTCGACAACTTCTTCGGCGGCGTCGGCCGCCACGCCAAGATCGAAGGCCGCGAATTCACGGCCACCGAGATGCGCGTGATCCACATGCTGCTGCGCGGCGCCTTCACCGACATGAAGGAAGCCTGGCAGCCGATCGCGAACATCGACGTCGAATACCAGCACTCGGAGATCAACCCGAATTTCGCCAGCATCGTCACGCCGTCCGAGGTGGTGGTGGTGTGTCCGTTCCAGATCGAGCTCGATGGCGGCGGCGGCGCGCTGCACATCGTGCTGCCGTATTCGATGATCGAGCCGCTGCGTGAAGTGCTCGACTCCGGCGTGCAGTCCGACCGCGCCGAACAGGACGAACGCTGGCTCGCATCGCTCAAGGATTGCCTGCAGGACGCCGAGGTCGAACTGACCACGATGCTCGGCCACGGCAGCATCACGCTGTCGCAACTCGTGTCGATGCGGCCCGGTGACGTGCTGCCCTGTGATTTCGCCGGCAAGGCCACCGTCAACGCGGAGGGTGTGCCGCTGTTCCGCGGCGCCTTCGGCGTGTCGCGCGGCCAGCAGTGCGTGCGCTACGAAAGCCGCATCCGCAGGCCCGGACCGAATGCCATGGACGCCACGCTGCTGCGCAAAACTACTGAGGTGACCCGATGAATGCCAAGTCCGAAGCGGCCCTGCCGCAGAATACCGACGACGCCGCGCGCGACGTCAATCTCGAAGTGATTCTCGATGTGCCGGTGACGTTGTCGATGGAAGTCGGCCGCACGCGCATCGCCATCCGCAACCTGTTGCAGCTCAACCAGGGCTCGGTGGTCGAACTCGACCGTGCCGCGGGCGAGCCGCTCGACGTGTTCGTCAACGGCACGCTGGTGGCGCACGGTGAAGTGGTGGTGGTCAACGAGAAGTTCGGCATCCGCATCACCGACGTGGTGAGCCCGGCCGAACGCATCCGCAAGCTCAAGTAATCCGATGGCCTCCTCCACGCTGTTCGCCGCGCCCGACGCGGCCGCGCATGGCAGCACCGCGGGCGGAGCGCTCGAGGTGACGCTGGCGCTGCTGCTGGTGGTCGGCCTGATCGCGCTGCTCGCCTGGGCCATGCGCCGCATGCGTGGCTTCAGCAGCGGCACGCAGGACCGTATCCAGGTGCTGAGCGACCGCTCGGTGGGGCCGAAGGAACGCTGCCTGCTGGTACGCGTGGGTGATACCGACATTCTCGTGGGCGTGGCGCCGGGCTCGGTGAACACGCTGCATGTATTCCCGGCGGGCGCGAACACCGAAGCGCCGCCCGCGCTTCCCGCGAAGCCGCAGATGCCCAACTTCAAGGATCTGCTCCTGCGGAGCCTGGGAAAATGACACGTTCATTGAATGGGCTGCGCCGTTTCCGCGGCACTCTCATCTCGCTGGCTTTGCTGCTGGTACCCGTGCTGGGTAATGCCGCGACCGGCCTGCCGGCCGTCACCGTCACGACCAACCCGGGCGGTGGCCAGACGTATTCGCTGACGCTGCAGATCCTGATCCTGATGACGGTGCTGACGCTGCTGCCCGCCATCATGCTGATGATGACGGCGCTCACGCGCATCGTGATCGTGTTGGCGATCCTCCGGCAGGCGATCGGTGCCGGACAGACGCCGCCCAACCAGGTGCTGGTGGGCCTGGCACTGTTCCTGACGCTGTTCGTCATGGCGCCGGTGGTGACGAAGATCAACACCGAGGCCGCGCAGCCGTATCTCGCCGACCAGATCGACGCGACGGTGGCGCTGGAGCGCGCGGTCACGCCGCTCAAGGGTTTCATGCTCCAGCAGACGCGCGAGTCGGACATCGCGACCTTCGTGCGCATCTCGGGTGGCAAGGGCTTCGAGAAGCCCGCCGACGTGCCGCTGAACATCCTCGTACCCGCCTTCGTCACCAGCGAGCTCAAGACCGCGTTCCAGATCGGGTTCCTGCTGTTCATCCCCTTCGTGATCATCGACCTGGTGGTCGCGAGCGTGCTGATGTCGATGGGCATGATGATGCTCTCGCCGGTGCTGATCTCGCTGCCGTTCAAGATCATGTTGTTCGTGCTCATCGACGGCTGGTCGCTGGTCATGGGCACGCTCGCCCAGAGTTTCTTCAGGTAGGGCCCGAACGATGACTCCCGAAACCGTAGTCACCGTCGGTCGCCACGCGCTCGAGATGACCCTGCTGCTCGCCGCGCCGCTGCTGCTGACCGCGCTCGCGGTGGGCCTCATCGTCGGCATCTTCCAGGCGGCCACGCAGATCAACGAAATGACGCTGTCGTTCATTCCCAAACTGCTGGCGATGGCTGCGGTGCTCGCGCTCACCGGCCCCTGGATGCTGCGCACGCTGGTCGAATACACGCGCAGCCTCATCGAAAGCATTCCCGGGATGATCGGGTAGGCGCCCCCCGCAAGGACACGCACGACATGGCCATCGCCCTCACCGCCGGACAGATCGAAGGCTGGGTTGCCCAGGGCTTCTATCCGTTCGTGCGTGTCGGCGCCTGTCTCATGGTGGCGCCGATGTTCGGCGCGCGTTTCGTGCCGACGCGCACGCGTGTGCTGCTGGCGGCCGCCATCACCGCGCTGGTGGTGCCGCTGATTCCCGGTACAGGAATCCCGCCGTTCTCGCCACAGGGCGTGGTCGTCGTGGCCCAGCAGATGCTCATCGGCGTGGCGCTCGGCTTCGCGCTGCAGATCGTGTTCGACGCGCTGGGTCTCGCGGGCCAGTTGCTGGCCAACAGCATGGGCCTGTCATTCGCCTTCAACGTGGATCCCCTGCGTGGCAGCAGCACCGCGGCGCTGGGCCAGCTCTACATCATCCTCGCGACGCTCACCTTCCTCGCGCTCGGCGGGCACCTCGCCATCATCGAGATGCTGGTGAGCGGCTTCACCACGCTGCCGGTGAGCACCGCGGGCCTGGGCCGCGAAGGCCTGTGGGCCATGGTGCTGTGGGGCGGCACGTTGTTCTCGGGCGCTATTGCCGTCGCACTGCCGGGTGTCACCGCGTTGCTGATCGTGAACCTGGCTTTCGGCGTCGTGAGCCGCGCGGCGCCGACGCTGAACCTGTTCGCGGTCGGTTTTCCGATTTCACTGGTCGTCGGGTTCCTGGTGGTGCTGGCCGGTATCGGCCCGCTGCAGGAAGCGGTCACTCAACTCATGGCGCAGGGCTTCGATTTCCTGCGCACCCTGCAGGGGACCTGAGCCATGGCCGACAACGCCGCGGAACGCACCGAGCGAGCCACACCGAAGCGCCTCGACGAGGCGCGCAAGAAGGGCCAGGTCCCGCGCTCGACCGAGCTGTCGACCGCGGCCGTGTGCATCGCGGCGGCCGTGGCTATCTACTCGCTCGGACACATGGCGGCCGGGCAGTTCGCCGATTTCATGCACGACTCGCTCAGCCTGCGCCCCGAGGCCGTCATGGCCGAGGGCGCGATCTGGCCGGCGCTGACCACCGCCGGCGCGCGCGCGTTGTGGATCATCCTGCCCATCCTGGGCGCGACTTTTTTCGCGGCGCTGGCCGCGCCCATCGCCATCGGCGGCTGGAATTTCTCCGGTCAGGCGCTGATGCCGCAGTTCTCGCGCCTGAACCCGGCGAGCGGCATCGGGCGCATGTTCTCGGCCCGCGGCGTGGTCGAACTCGGCAAGGGTCTCGCCAAGGTGGGCGTCATCGGCGTCATCGCCTGGGTATTGCTGAAGGCGCTGACGCCCGAGCTGATGGGGCTGTCGACCGAGCCAGTGAACAACGCGATCGGGCATGCCGTCTCGCTCGCGGGGTACGCGCTGCTGGTGCTGGCCTGTGGCCTCGCGATCATCGCCATGGTCGACGTGCCGTACCAGCTCTGGCAGCACGCCAAGGACCTGCGCATGACGCGCGAGGAAGTGAAGGAAGAATACAAGGAAAGCGAAGGTTCGCCGGAAACCCGCGGCCGCATCCGCGAAGCCCAGCGAGCCCTGTCCCGCGGCCGCATGCTGCAGGACGTGCCCAGGGCCGACGTGGTGGTGACCAACCCGACGCATTTCGCCGTGGCGCTGCGCTACGACGAGAAGAAGAACCGCGCGCCCATTGTGGTCGCCAAGGGCACCGAGCTGCTGGCGCTCAAGATCCGCGAAATCGCCGGCGAACACGGCGTGCCGGTCATCGAGGCGCCGCCGCTGGCGCGCGCGCTGCACAAGTCCGTGGAAATCGGCCACGAGGTGCCGGCCGCGTTGTACGTGACCGTGGCGCAGGTGCTGACCTACGTCTACCAGCTCAAGGCCGCGCGCGAGCGGGGAGCGGCGCCGCCGCCGACTCCCAGCTTCGAGCAGCCGGCTCCACCGACGAAACAATAGTTAGAACATGGCAGCCATCGACAACAACGCGGGCGGAATGAGCATGGTGCTGAAAGCGGGCATCGGCGTGCCGATCGGCCTGATCGCCATCCTCGCCATGATGATCCTGCCGCTGCCGGCGTTCATGCTGGACGTGTTGTTCACGTTCAACATCGCGCTGTCGCTGGTCATCGTGATGGCGGTGTTCCAGGTCAGGCGCCCGCTGGACTTCGCGATCTTCCCGACCGTGCTGCTGCTGGTCACCTTGCTGCGCCTGGCGCTCAACGTCGCTTCCACGCGCGTGGTGCTGATGCACGGCCACGAGGGATCACACGCCGCCGGCAAGGTGATCGCCGCGTTCGGCGAATTCGTGATCGGCGGCAATTACGCCGTCGGCGCGGTGGTGTTCGTCATCCTGACCATCATCAACTTCGTGGTGGTCACCAAGGGCGCGGGCCGGGTCTCGGAAGTGTCGGCGCGTTTCGCCCTGGACGCCATGCCCGGCAAGCAGATGGCCATCGACGCCGATCTCAACGCCGGCATCATCACGCAGGAACAGGCGCGCGAACGCCGCCTGGAAGTGCGCGCCGAGTCGGACTTCTACGGTTCCATGGACGGCGCGAGCAAGTTCGTGCGCGGCGACGCCGTCGCCGGCATCCTGATCATGGTCATCAACATCATCGGCGGATTGCTGATCGGCACGATGATGCACGACCTGCCGGTGGGCACCGCCACCAGGACCTACACATTGCTCACCATCGGCGACGGGCTGGTGGCGCAGATTCCCGGCCTGCTGCTCTCGGTCGCCGTGGCCATCATCGTCACGCGCGTCACGCGCGAGCAGGATGTGGGCCAGGAACTTGGCAAGCAGTTGTTTGGACAGTCCAAGGCCCTGGGCGTCGCGGCCAGCGTGCTCGGCATCATGGGGCTCATTCCCGGCATGCCGAATGTCGCGTTCCTGTCGATCGCGGCGCTGGCCGGGTGGGGCGCGTGGCGACTCAAGCAGGAGCGCGACAAGCCCGTCGTCGAAGAAGTCGTCGCGCCGGAACCGCCACCCGCACCGGCGCCCGAGACGCAGGAGCTGTCCTGGGACGACGTGCGCCCGGTCGACGTGATCGGCCTCGAAGTCGGTTATCGCCTGGTGCCGCTGGTCGATCGCACCAAGGGCGGCGATCTGCTGGCGCGTATCCGTGGCATTCGCCGCAAGCTCACCCAGGAGCTCGGCTTCCTGGTGCAGGCTGTGCACATCCGCGACAACCTGGAACTCGGGCCCAACAGCTACCGCATACGCCTGGCGGGCGTGGCCATCGGCGAGAGCACCGTGCATCCCGACCGCGAACTCGCCATCAACCCGGGGCGCGTCTTCGGCCCGCTGAATGGCCTGGCCACCCGCGACCCGGCATTCGGCATGGAAGCCGTGTGGATAGAGCCCTCGTTGCGCGAACACGCGCAGTCACTGGGTTACACCGTGGTCGACGCGGCCACCGTGATCGCCACGCACCTGTCGCACCTGATCCAGACACACGCGCACGAGCTCTTCGGGCACGAAGAAGCCGAGCAGCTGATGAAGAACCTCGCCAAGACCTCGCCCAAGCTGGTCGACGAGCTCATTCCCAAGGTGCTGCCGCTCGCCACCGTGGTGCGCGTCATGCAGGGCCTGCTGGCCGAGAACGTGCCGATCCGCAACGTGCGCGCCATCGTCGAAGCCTTGGCGGAGGCCGGTCCCCGTACCCAGGACACCCAGCAACTGATCGCGCAGGTCAGGGTTGCCCTGGGTCGCCAGATCGTCCAGGACATCGTCGGCCTCGCCGAAGAGTTGCCGGTGATCACACTTGAGCCGGAACTCGAGCGACTTCTGTCAAACGGACTCACGAATTCGGGCGCCAGCCCCGGTCTCGAGCCCGGGCTGGCAGACCGCTTGCAACGAGGTCTACAGGAGGCCGCACAGCGTCAAGAACGTGGCGGTGAACCGGCGGTGTTGTTGACGCCCCCGGCACTGCGAGCGGCGCT
>Ga0315910_10000449_pt1 | contig 40938 bp, 38 predicted proteins | sample EdamamesoilMG_FD_204470 | JGI IMG/M metagenome (GOLD analysis project Ga0315910, IMG submission 204470) | Garden soil microbial communities collected in Santa Monica, California, United States - Edamame soil | ecosystem: Environmental > Terrestrial > Soil > Garden | place: USA: California...
GCCGGATGCGCAGCCTGTCCACCACCGCCTCGACGGTGTGCTTCTTCTTGGGATCGATCTTCGGCAGTGCGTCGAGCTCGTGCACGCGCCCGTCGATGCGCGCCCTCACGAAGCCCTGGCCGCGCAGCTGCTCGAAGATCTCGGCGTGTTCGCCCTTGCGGTCGGTGACCATGGGCGCGAGCAGCATCACGGCCGTGCCCTCGGGCATCTTCACGATCTGGTCGACCATCTGGCTCACGGTCTGCGCGGCGAGCGGGATGCCGTGGTCCGGGCAGCGCGCGATGCCGGCGCGCGCGAACAACAGGCGCAGGTAGTCGTAGATCTCGGTAACCGTGCCGACCGTGGAGCGCGGATTGTGCGAGGTGGCCTTCTGCTCGATCGCGATGGCCGGAGAGAGACCCTCGATGCTGTCGACGTCGGGCTTGTCCATCATCGAGAGGAACTGGCGCGCATAGGCGGACAGCGACTCGACGTAGCGGCGCTGACCCTCGGCATACAGCGTGTCGAAGGCCAGCGAGGACTTGCCTGAACCCGACAGCCCCGTGATCACGATGAGCTTGTCGCGTGGCAGGTCCACGTCGATGTTCTTGAGGTTGTGCGTGCGCGCACCGCGGATTTTTATTTCTTGCATGCGTCAATGGCCAAAATTGGCGCGAAAATCGAGGAACCGGGGAGTGTAAGCGGCGAGGGTTGCCCGTGCATAACCAGTAGTCACACGCGCCCCATACTGTATGCGGCGCATTCCGCCATTCAGTTCAGGGGCTTGTGTTGCGCGGGCGCGCGAGTCAGCGACTCAAACTCGACCAGGGAGTCCGCGCTGGATCCAGTGACGCAGGCCTTCGAGTTCCAGGAACGCCTCGGCGCCTGCACCTTCCAGCATGGCGAGCGTGCACCACATGCCCGCCTCCGTGCAGTTGGCCGCGGCCACGGTGACCGAATGCGGCGCTTCCCGCACGGGTTCGCCTGAGCGCGGATCCAGGATGTGTGGGCGGCGTTCTCCGCCGTCATCGATGAAGCGGTAGGTGTCGCCGCTGGTCGCGAGCGCGCCGCCCGAAAGCTCCAGCGTCCACGGAATCCTGGCGGATGAAATCCCTTCGACACCCACGCGCCACGCCCGGCCGTCGCGCTGCGGGCCGGTCGCGGCGAGGTCGCCGCCGAAATTCACCAGCACCGGATCGGGAGTGATCTCCGCCGCCGCCGCCAGGGCCACGTCGACGGCGTATTCCTTGCCGATGCCCCCGAAGTCGATCTCCATGCCGGGCTGCAGCGTGAGCCAGGGTCGATGCCAGGACACCTTTTGCCACCCGATGTACGGCAGCAATTCGCGGATCGCGCGTTCGTCGGGCGTGCGGGCGCCCGCTTCGAACTTCCAGGCTCGTCGCAGCACGCCGCTGGTTACGTCGAACTTGCCGCCCGAAACGCGCCACGCCAGTTCGGCGAAATCGAGCAGCCGCGCCGTCTCGTCGTCGACCTCGATGCGCGTGCCGGCATCGCGGTTGATCCGGGTGACGACACTGTCATCGAGGTAGCGGCTGAACTTCCGCTCGATGCGCCATGCGCAGGCGGCGACCGCGCTCGCCACCGCCTGCGCCGGCTGCTCGTGGACGGTATCCACGAGCACTTCGCAAGGACTGCCCATGGCGCGAAAGCGCGCGCCTCGCAGTCCCGCGGCGTTCAGAGTTTGAAGTGATAACCGAATTGCAGGATCACCGCGTCGAAATCGGGCATCCGCACGTTGCCCGCCTGGTTGCCGATCAGCGTCTCCGAAGGCGGCTTGCTGACCTGGTGATAGAACTCGAGCCGCGCGCTCCATTCGTTGCCTCCCGAAGTCTGGTGGGCGTACTTGAGGCCGAGCGTGTACGCGTCCAGGTCGGCGAGCCGCGCATCGGCGCTGGCGAACCCGGGCAGCGCTGCGCCGTCGGCGAGGCTGTAGCGATAGAACGATGCCGCGGTCTGCGTGTAGTAGCGCAGGTGGGGCTCGAGGTAACTCGATTCTCCGAGTGGCATGCGCAGCCGGCCCTCGAGCGTATGGGAGTCGATCTCCCAGTCGTCGGTGGAGTATCGGTAGCCGAGCTGCAGAACCTTGCCCGAGAAATCCTGCCGCAATTCACCGTACAGGCTCTGGCGGCGGCGTGAATCCGGGCGATGCTCGAATAGATAGATGCCGGTGGGGCCCTCGGCACCGGGCGGCGGGGTGCGGACCACCGGCTCGCCGGTGAGCGGATCGACGACGCTCAGGATCTTGTAGGGATCGGTGAGATAGCCGCTCGAGTCGGAGTACGAGTAGTTCACGCGCAGCAGGGAGTGTCGCCCGAGAACCTGCGTTACACCCAGCAATACGTCGAGCACGTCCTTGTCTTCGCTGCTTCCCGACCGGTTGGGCTGGTCTTCGTCATCGCCGTCGTCGTCACCGGCCGCGTCGGGCATCTGGGTGAACGGCGTGGGGATGCCACCAACGGGTTTCACCGTGTCCTTGCCGTACGCGACGGCCATGCTCAGCGTGGTGTTGCGCTGGTTGAAGTCGCGCGTCAGGCCGGCATTCACACCGATGTGCTGGTAGTCGTATTCGGACGAGAGCCCGAGTCCGGCATTGAAAGAGAACAGGCGTCCAAGCGGTTGCGACCAGCCCGCGTTCAGCGCGAAGCGCGTGTCGTGGAAGCTGTCGTCGAGCGGGATGTCGCCCGCGGGCGTCGTGTATGTGCCGCCGCCGGAGGGGCTGGTGAAGGTCTGCGGACGGTCTGCGACGATGGCTCCGCTGGGCGAAGCACCGGTCAGCGTGTCGATCGTGGCGTCCAGGGACAGCTTGCGCTCGTCGCCGAAGTCGCGGACACCGATCGCCGTGAGGCTGAGATCCTGCACGCGCCCGTCGCCTTCGCCGTAGTAGAGCAGGGCGCTGTCGACGTCCCATTTGCCCTTCGGCTCGGCGCCCTGCGAAATGGCCGGTGCGGCCGTGCCGAGCAGTCCGCAGGCAGCCGCCGCGAGCGCGCCGCCAATGCGCTTGTCGTCGTTCGCCATGTCAGTTGCAACCGCAGCCGCCGCCGCCGAAGCCGCGACCGCCGCTGGTGCCTTCCTTGCTGAAGTAGATGTGATCGTCGAGGGAGCTGTCGAGCGCATTGGCGTCGAGCTGCATGTCGTCGCGCGCCAGTACTTCGCGCTCCCAGGGCTTCACATTGGCGCAACCGGCCAGCGCCAGGGTGGTGAGTCCCAACAGCAGCGCCAGGCGCCGATTCAATCTCGAATCTGTTTTCATCCTGTGGATTTCCGTGCGAGAAGGACTTGTATCTGCGCTTCGTGTTCGGCGCGGCGCGCCTCGCGGTAGCCGAGCAGGGTTTGTGCGAGCTTGCCGCCGCGGTCGTACACGAAAGTGCTCGGCATGCCCTGCAGTGAAAACTGCCGCGCGAGTTTCCCTTCCGGGTCGTACACCACGTCGAAATCGATCGGCACGTCGCGCAGGAAGCGTTCGGCATCGGCGCGATTGGCATCCACGTTCACACCGATGATCACCAGTCCCTTCGAACCGTAGCGACCGCGCAGCTGGTTCAGCCAGGGAATCGACTCGCGGCAGGGTTTGCACCAGGACGCCCAGAAATCGACGATCACGACCTGGCCGTGAAAACGGGCGAGATCCAGGGTTGCGGGACCAGGGCCGTCGCCATGGGCCGGAAGCGCCGCCAGCAGGACGAGCAGGAATGTACCGAGTCCAGGGGGGATTGAACGCAACAACGCACGCATTGCCCAGTGAGACGGCGCGGCCGTGGCGATCCCGTCGCGGTGCGCTGAAATTCTTTCAATCAGCCCGCGCGCCGTCTCCTCCCCTTGCACGCGATCGCCGGTCGCGGGCAATGTGCGGCGCCATGAGGTTCAAGACCCCCTGATCGAGTGACCGCACCCGACAAGTGCTTTGCGCCCATCGCCCGGCGGGATGCCGGGACGCTGATCCTGGGCTCGCTGCCGGGGCGCAAGTCGCTCGAGAGGCGGCAGTACTACGCCCATCCGTACAACGCATTCTGGAAGCTGATCGCGGCCCTGTTCGACGCCGACGGCGCATTGAGCTACGCGCAGCGAGTGAGACTCCTTACGGGCAACCAGATTGCGCTGTGGGATGTTCTCGCCGCGGCAACGCGGCCCGGGAGTCTCGACAGTTCGATCGTGCAAGCCAGCGCGCTCGCCAACGATTTCGCCGGGTTCTTTCGCAGTCATCCGTGCATCCGCCGCGTGTTCTTCAATGGCCGCAAGGCGGAAGCGTTGTATCGCCGCCTCGTGTTGCCGGGGCTGGGGCCGGAGTTCGCCGCGTTGCGTTATGAGTCGCTGCCATCCACCAGCCCGGCGCACGCGGGCATGAGCTTTGCAAAGAAGTTAGGGAGATGGCGCAGGATCAAGGAGCGACAAAAGTGAGCACGATCGACAAGGTTTGCCCCGTGGTGTTCCGCGATGCTTCGATGCGACAGATTCTGGCGTTCGAACATCCGCGCGCGGGGCTGCAGCTGGTGAAAGGCTTCATCGAGCCGGGTGAAAGCGCGCGCGCCGCCGCGTTGCGGGAACTCGCCGAGGAGTCGGGCATCGCCGATTCAGGCATTGCCGAGGATCTCGGGGCGTTCGAATCAGGTCACCACGGGTATACCTGGTCGCTCCAACTTTGCACATTTCCGCGGGCCATGCCCGAAACATGGACACACCATTGCGCCAATGACGGCGGCTACGACTTCAGGTTCTTCTGGCACGACGTGCAGGAAGAGGCCGGTGAGAAATGGCGGCCTCACTACCGCCGGGCGCTGGCCGAGATCCGCAGGCGAACCCGCTCGCTGCGCTGGCGGGGATGAATAAGGCCGGATTCTGATCCCGGCACCGTCTTCGGCATTACTGGTACACGCGCACGTAGTCGATCTGCATCTCGATGGGGAAGATGGCGTCGTTGACGCCTTGCTGGCCGCCCCAGTCGCCGCCCACCGCGATGTTGAGGATCAGGTACTGCGGGCTGTCGAACGGCCACTCGGCGTTGCCCGAGTGGTCGTTGGCGTACTGGTAATAGTTGTGATCGTCGATGCCCACGGTGATGCGCGACGCGGTCCAGGTGAGCTGGTAGCGATGGAACGCGGTGCACGCGTCGGCGACATTCCTGGTCGCGGTCCTGGCATTGCTCTTCGTGTGGTTGTACGCGCCGGTGTGCATCGTGGCGTGCACCACTCCCGGGTTGAAGCCCACGTGCTCCATGATGTCCATCTCGCCGTCGTCGGGCCATGCCGTCGCCGGCGGCGCCGACAGCATCCAGATGGCGGGCCAGCTGCCGGTGCCGCAGGGTAGTTTGGCGCGCACCTCGATGAACCCGTAGGTCCAGCTCGCGAGTCCGCGCGTGATGAGCCGCGCCGAGGAGTACTGCTGGTTGCCCCAGTCCGACAGCCCCAGGGTAGACAGGTCCTCCTTGCGCGCCGTGATCACCAGCATGCCGTTCTCGACGCGCGAATTCTCGGCGCGCGCGTTCGCGTAGTACTGCCGCTCGTTGTTGTACCAGCCGGCGGCGTTGCGCTCGGTGTCGTACGCCCACTTGTTGGTGTCGGGCAGCCCCGCGACGTCGAATTCGTCGGCCCACACCAGGCTCAGGCCCGCGGGAATTCCGCCGTTTTCGCCGATGGCGGGCGTGCCCGGACCCGTGGGCGGAGGAGGTGGCGGGTTGGACACAGGGGGGCTGGCCTTGCCACCACCTCCGCAGGCCGACGAGAACGCCGCGATCGCCAGCGACAGGATCGTCGCGCGAGCGAAGGAAGTCGAAATTACCCGCATGAAAGCGCTATGCATTGGTCGCCAGTCTACCTTCCGGTCCGGGCGCCGGCCACTCACGGCGCTTCTTTACCTATCACGCCATGGCGTCCGCCGCCGCAACAGCGGCGCGCGACTCCGGCGCACGCCGGGCGGGCTTGGCGGCCCGAGCGGTCTTCGCGTTAGGATTCGCAGCCCGAACAACCCCCAAGACGACCGGATTGCCGTACCCATGACCCGCCACGCGCTTCTCAACAATGTCGAACACAAGGACCTGCGCGTCATCACCGCGCGCGGCAAACAATACGGCGACGACATAATGTACGCCTTCACGTTCCCGGCCGAGTTCCGCAACGTGCAGGCGCATTACCCGATCGTGTTCGCCAAGACGCCCGACGGCAACTTTTCGCCGCTGGCGCTGTTCGGTTTCCACGAGGGCCAGAACCTGTTCCTGCAGGGCGATGCCTGGGAAGCCACTTATCTGCCGCTGATGGTGGAACGCGCGCCGTTCCTGATCGGAACTGCGCCCAACGGCAAGGTGATCCATATCGATCTCGACAATCCACGCGTCAGCCAGACCGAGGGCCAGCGCGTATTCCTCGACAGCGGCGCCGCTACCGACTATCTCGAACGCGTCAGCAAGGTGCTGGGCATGCTGGACGAGGGCATCGCGGCAACGGCCCCGTTCGTCGCGGCGCTGCTCGAACTCGACCTGCTCGAGTCCTTCGCGCTCGACATCAAGTTCACCGACGGCGCGCAACACCGCTTCGTCGGCTTCCATACGCTCAGCGAAGAAAAGCTGCACAAGCTGGATGCCGCGGCGCTCGGCCGCCTGAACGAGCGCGGCTACCTGCAGGCCATCTACATGGTGGTCGCGTCGCTCAGCAACTTCCGCGTGCTCATCGAACGCGCCAACAAGCTGGATGCCGCCGTTCGCTGACACATCGGTGACCCGCGGTCTCGGTTTCGCGAAGCCAGTCGCGCATTCGACAGGCGCCGCGACAAGGCCCGCACGATCCGGGTTATTTTGGACCCACGGGTCGGGCACCCGGGGTTAGCGAGAATGGCGAATATCTACGAAGTCGCGGAACTCGCGGGGGTGTCGCTGGCGACCGTGTCGCGGGTCATCAATCCGGGCGCGAAAGTCAGCGACAAGACGCGCGAGAAGGTGCTGGCAGCCATGCGCGAGCTCGGCTACCAGCCGAATTCCATCGCGCAGTCGCTGGCCACGCGCAGCAGCAATTCGGTGGGCGTGCTGGTCTCGGAACTGCACGGTCCGTTCTTCGGCGCCATGCTCTCGGCCATCGAGCAGACGCTGAAATCCGCCGGCAAGTTCGTGCTCGTGGCCGCAGGTCACAACAAAGAAGAGCAGGAGCGCGAGGCGATCCGCTTCCTCGTGAGCCGCAACTGCGACGCGCTCATCGTCCACTGCGAGCGCCTGCCCGACAAGTTCCTGGTCGAGCATGACCACAACACCACGCCGCTGGTGGTGATGAACCGCAAGGTGCGCGGGCTCAACGATCACTGCTTCAGCCTCAACAACGAGCTCGGCGGATATCTCGCCACCAAGTCGTTGCTCAAGCACAAGCACAAGCGCATCGCTTACATCTCGGGTCCGCTCGACTGGGTGGACGCCAAGCAGCGCCTCGCGGGCCACAAGCGCGCGCTGGCCGAGGCGGGCGTCAAGTACGACGAGCGCCTGCTGCACGAGGGCGACTACCACGAGACCGGCGGCCAGGATGCCTTGACCGCCTTGTTCAGCAAGGAGATCCCGTTCACCGCGGTGGTCTGCGCCAACGACGAGATGGCGGCGGGCGCCATGGCCGCGGCGCATGAGCGTGGGCTCGAGCTGCCGCGCGAGTTGTCCATCGTCGGTTTCGACGACGCGCCGATCTCGCGTTACGTCTACCCGCGGCTGACCACGATCCACTATCCCATTGCCGACATGGGGACCATGGCCGCGCGCTGGGTGCTCAAGCACGTCTACGAGCAGGAACAGGACGTGCAGCAGGTGTTCGAGCCCAAGCTGGTCGAGCGCGATTCGGTATCCGTGCCGGGTAGATAGATGTCGGCGCCGCGCTCCACCGGCACCATCCTCATCATCGCGCTCAGCGGCCTGCTGCTGGGGTTCGACGGTTCCCTGTTCAACGGCGCCGTGGTGTTCGTCAAGCAGCAGTTCGCGCTCACCGATTTGGAGCTGGGATGGACCGTGTCCTCGCACACGTTGTCCGCCACCCTGTCGATCTTCCTGGCGGGTCCGGTCGCCGACCGCATCGGCCGGCGAACCGTGCTGCGCATCGCGACCGTCATGTTCTTCGCGGCGGCGCTGGTGGCGGCCGCGGCGCATGGCTACGCGACGCTCATCGTCGCGCGGCTGCTTTCCGGGCTCGGCGTGGGCGCCGTGTTCGTCGCTGCCCCGATGTACATCGCCGAGATATCGCCGCCGGCGCTGCGCGGGCGCATGGTGACCGTGAGCCAGCTGTTCCTGGTGTTCGGAATCTTTCTCGCGTCCGCCAACAACCTGCTCATCGTGCAGCTCGAGACGCTGCAGCTCGACTGGTTGCCGAATCTCCACCTGGGAGAGGCCAACTGGCGCTGGATGCTGGGCATCGGCGCGCTGCCCGCCGCCGCTTACCTGATTGCGCTGCTGTTCGTGCCCGAAAGCCCGCGCTGGCACGCCATGCACGGCCGGCTCGATGCCGCGCGCCGCATCCTCGCGCGTGCCCACGGCCCGGCCCTCGCGGAGCGCGAGCTGGGCGAGGTGGTGGCGTCGCTCGCGCACGAAACGGACAAGAGCGATGCGCGCCTGCGTGACCTGTGGGCGCCGGAGCTGCGCACGGTGTTGTTCATCGGGCTCGTGGTGGGCGTGCTGCAGCAGATCACCGGCATCAACTCGGTGCTCGCGTACGCAACGCTGATCTTCCAGCAGGTTTCCGGTACCGACACGGGCATCCGGGGTTCTTTCGCGCAAGCCACGATGATGACGCTGGTGAACGTTGTCTTCACCGTCGTTGCACTGCTGCTCATCGATCGGGTCGGGCGGCGGCCGCTCATGATCTTCGGGACGGCTGGCATCGCCGCCTCGCTGTTCGTGACGGCGTGGGGTTTTCAAGCGGTGGCCGAGGGCCCCGACCCCGTGTGGGTGCTGGTCGGACTGCTAGGCTTCGTGGCGTGTTTCGCGCTGTCGCTCGGTCCGGTGATGTGGGTGCTGCTGTCGGAAATCTTCCCGAACAGGGTGCGCGCGCTGGCCATTTCCTCCGTCGGGCTGGTGAATTCGACGGTGTGTTTTCTCGCACAGCAGGTGTTTCCGTGGCAGATGGAGCACCTCGGGGGCGCACGCACCTTCCTGATCTACGCGATTTTCGCCGTGCTCGGCGTCGCGCTGTTGGCGCGCATCCTGCCGGAAACCCGCGGCCGCAGCCTCGAGGAACTCGAGGACTCGCTGGTGCGGCACCACTAGCAACCGCATTCAACCCGGGGCGAAGTCCGACAGCGGCTTGGGCCCCCGCGAAATACCTTGCACGCGATGTCGATCCGGTCGCCGCCCGTTCGACCATGCAGCGAAGCAGTTCAACGCGGAGCAAGACCATGCAAATCAGCCCGAAAATCGTCCCCTGCCTGTGGTTTGCCAGCGAGGCCGAGGAAGCTGCGCGTTACTACGTCGGGATCTTTCCGGATTCGAAGATCGGCAAGATCGCGCGCTACGGCAAGGAGGGCTTCGAGACCCATCAGCAGCCAGTGGGCACGGTGCTCACCGTGCAGTTCGAGCTCGCGGGGCAGTCGTTCACGGCGCTCAACGGCGGCCCCATCTTCAAGTTCAACGAAGCGGTGTCGCTGCAGATCTACGTCGAGGACCAGAAGGAGCTGGATCACTACTGGAACAGGCTCACCGCCGGCGGCGATCCCAAGTCGCAGGTCTGCGGTTGGCTCAAGGACAAGTACGGACTCTCGTGGCAGGTGGTGCCGGGGAAGATGGTCGACTGGTTCGGCGAACCGAATGCGAAGTCCGAGCGCGTCATGAAAGTGCTGATGCAAATGGGCAAGCTCGACATCGCCGCGCTCGAGAAGGCCTACAACGGCTGACAAGGTGAGCGACGCGATTCTCAACACACTGCAATGGCCGGCCATGGTGGTGACCCTGGTCGCCGCCTGGCTGGTCGCCTCACAACGCAAGACGCGACGCGAGACCGGGTTCTGGTGGTTTCTCGCAAGCAACGTGTTGTGGATCGCGTGGGCGTGGCACGTGCGCGCCTGGGCGCTGATCTCATTGCAGGCCGGCCTGTTCGTGATGAACGTGCGCGGCGCCACGAAAAACGAATAAGATTCGCCTCACGTCGAGGGAGGGGAACATGACCGATCGTCGCGCATTCCTGCGCGGGGCTTCCGTACTCATGGGAAGCGCCGCGCTCGGCCAGGTGCTCACGGCCTTTGCGGCCGCACCGCGCAAGGCCAGCAACTTCACCGAGTCCGAACTGAACGTGTTGCGTGCGCTCGTGGACACGATCCTGCCGGAGACGGACTCTCCCGCGGCTTCCGCCGCGGACACTCACTACTTCATCGATCTCGCCATCGCGGCCTGCGCGACGCCGAAGGCGCAGGCGACTTTCCGCGCGGGACTCAAGGATTTCGCGGGCTTCGACAGGCTCGCGGCCGCGGAGCAGGTGAGCAGGCTCAAGTCGCGCGCGGCGAAAGACGTGGAGCTGCCGTACGAGGAGTCGTTCTTCCTGATTCTCAAGGACTACACCTTGACGGGTTATTTCCTGTCCGAGACCGGCGCCACCCGGGCGCTGGCGTACGAGAAGATCCCCGGTGGTTTCCAGGGTGACCTGCCCCTCAAACCCAACCAGAAGGCATGGGCAATCTGATGGCCACCCATGTTTACGATGCCATCGTCGTCGGCTCCGGAATGTCGGGCGGCTGGGCCGCGAAGGAGCTGTGTGAGAAGGGCCTGAAGACGTTGGTCCTGGAGCGCGGGCGCAACGTGCGCCACGTGACCGACTACACCACGGCGCTCAAGGATCCGTGGGAACTGCCGAACAACAATCGTCCGACCAATGCGGATCGCACGGCGCAGCCCGTGCAGTCCACTCTTTATCTATATGACCAGTCGACCAAGCAGTTCCTGGTCGACGATACGAAATATCCGTACAACCCGGCGCAGCCGTTCAACTGGTATCGCGGCTACCAGGTCGGTGGCCGTTCGCTGCTGTGGGCGCGCCACGTGTTCCGCTTCAGCGATCTCGACTTCGAGGCCAATCTCAAGGAAGGCGTGGGCGTCGACTGGCCGATCCGCTATGCGGACATCTCGCCGTGGTACGACTACGTCGAGAAGTTCATCGGCGCGAGCGGCGAGAACCCCGGGCTGCCGCAGCTGCCAAAGCAGATCCTGCAGCCGCCGTTCGAGATGACGGCGCTCGAGAAACACGTGAAGAGCTCGTTCGAGAAGGCCTTCACCGATCGCCGGCTGATCTGCAGCTCGATCGCGGTGCTGTCGCGCGAGCTCAATGGCCGCGGCCCCTGCCAGGGGCGCAACCAGTGCGCGCGCGGCTGCCCGTACAGCGCGTACTTCTCGTCGAATGGCGTGACGCTGCCAGCCGCCGCGGCCACCGGCAATCTCACGCTCACGCCGGACACCGTCGTGCACTCGCTGATCTACGACGACAAGAAGCAGCGCGTCACCGGCGTGCGTGCCGTGGACGTGAACACGCTCAAGACCACCGAGTACTTCGCGAAGGTCGTGTTCCTGTGCGCCTCGTCGCTGAACTCCACCGCCATCCTGCTGAACACACGCAACGCGCGTTTCCCGAACGGACTCGGCAACGACAGCGGCGAGCTCGGCCACAACCTGATGGATCACCACAATGGGGGTGGTGCCACGGCGAGCTTCTCGGGCCTGCTGGATCGTTACTACAAGGGCCGGCGTTCGACCAGCATGTACATCCCGCGCTTCCGCAACGTCACCGCGCAAGAGCCCAAGTTCAAGCGCGGTTATGGCTACGAGTTCTACTCGGGCCGCAGCAGCTGGACGCGCGGCATCGGCGGCGCCGCCTTCGGCGCCGACTTCAAGAACCAGATCACGAGGCCCGGCGAGTGGTCCGTGTTCACCGAAGGCTACGGCGAGACGCTGCCATACCACGACAACCGCATCTGGCTGTCGCACGACAAGCTCGACCGCTGGGGCCTGCCGCAGATCAACATGTCCATGACGTACCGCGACAACGAGCGCGCGATGGCGCAGCAGATGATGGACGACGCCGTCGAGATGTTCACTGCCGCGAAGCTCGAAAACGTCAAGGGCTTCAACAACCCGGTGACGCCGGGCAGCGTGATCCACGAGATGGGCACCGCGCGCATGGGGCGCGATCCCAGGACCTCGGTGTTGAACGGCCACAACCAGGTGCACTCCGTGCCGAACCTGTTCGTCACGGACGGCTCGTTCATGGTGTCGTCGCCGACGCAGAACCCGTCGTTGACTTACATGGCGTTGACCGCGCGCGCGGTGGACTTCGCCGTGGAGAGGTTGAAGCGCAACGAGCTCTAGATAGTCGAGGAGGCGTAGTCGAAACATGGTTTACGTCCTGCTCATGATCGTTGCCCTTCTGGCCGCGTCGCTGGCTATCTATGCGGCGGCGCTGGCCTCGTGGTCGATCGCGCACGACACGACGCTTGCTTTCCCGGGTCGCATGGCCCGGTACTTCATCGTCTGGCTCGTGCCGTTCCTTGGGGCGGGATGGGTCCTCAGGAGCGCTGCCGACCTAGCGCCCGACAGCCTTCCGCCGCTGCGCGCGCTGCGTCCGCTGGTCCCCTTGTTCTACATCTCCAGGGTGCAGTACAACGCGCTGGCCGACAGGCACGACCTTGCGGCCTACGGCCTGCCCCGGGAATCGCGAGACTGACGATGCTGGCCATCCGCGCGATCGAGCCGAGGGACATGGTTGCTGCCCTGGTGATCATCAACGAAGCGGCGCGGGCCTATCGCGGAGTCATACCGGACGATCGATGGCACGAGCCCTACATGTCCGCGAAGGAGTTGGCGCAGGAGGTCGCAAACGGCGTCGCGTTCTGGGTCGCCGAGGACGAGGGCCGCGTCCTGGGAGTCATGGGCCTGCAGGACAAGGACGATGTCACGCTGATCCGTCACGCCTACGTCGCCACGAGTACGCAGAGGGCGGGAGTCGGATCGCGGCTCTTGCGGCACGTGCTGGACCTGACAAACAAACCTGTGCTGATCGGAACCTGGGCGGATGCGGCCTGGGCCATCGACTTCTATCGGCGCAATGGATTCACGGTCGTTTCCAGGAGCCACAAGGACTGGCTGCTGCGCACGTACTGGTCGATCCCGGACCGGCAGATCGAGACTTCGGTCGTGCTCGCGGACGCGCGCTGGATGGCCGGGCAGCAGGTCGAATGACGCGGCAAGTAGTTGAGTTCTTGCAGCCCATTGGCTGCACGGCGTGCATCCCATACATTGCCGCGTCATGAGCAACGAAATCCCGGTCTTCTATGGCGCCATCGACTGCAGTCTCGCCAAGCCGGGGTCCATCGCACACGGCGATGCGTTGAACCTGGTGCCCGAAAATCCCTGGATGAGCACGTCACGCAACTGGTGGTACCAGGGCCTCGTCAATGACCTGCTCACCCGGTACCAGGGCCTCGATGAGCTGCGCTATCTCACCGAGATCGCCGTGGTCATTTCGACGGAGCAGCTGGCCGTCAAGATCCAGGCCATCAGGAATCTGCTGATGACCATCGAGCAGGACACCGAGCCGTTCGTGAAAGCCACTCCTTACATGGGGTACAGCGCCGAAGAAGTCCGCGAGCAACTCATGCAGGCGCAAGTCTCGCGCGACGTCGACGACGACAGCACGTTGGCGTTCTCCAACTTCTTCTCGTTCCTGGTCTCGCACCTCGCGGCGCTCCAGGAGGCGCAGCAAGGCGGCAAGTGCCTGCTCTACGTGCAGGCACAGCCCTGATGCCGCTATTGTGGATTCGCCACGATCTCCACGGCGGCGTAGTTCCACTGGTGATTGGTCGGCGCGTTGTCGTGAATGGTCACGAGGCCCGACGTGGTCGACGGCGCCGCGGTGGACTGCACCCAGAACGTGTCACCGACCGAGGTATCGATGCGTTGATGGACGATCACCTGGCCGCTGACCGGGGTGCGCGCGACCGCGCCGTCCCAGTCGTTGCCAACCGCGAAAACCCAGTTGCCCGGCTGAATTCCGGGCAGGTAGATGTCCGGAGCTCCCGTCGGCGCGCTGGCCTGTCCGGCCACCCCGGGTCCCGAGGCATTCTTGAATGCCACCACCGTCAATGATCCGTGGAAGCCGGTGCGTGAAGGCTGCGAGGTCACGGTGACGTTGGTCAACACGCTCGAAGCCTTGGCACTCCAGATTTCCGACGTTCCCAGCTGGGCATTGCTGCGCTTGACGAGAGTCCACGTGAGGCCCGCGCCGGTCACGGTGGCGGTCTGCGCAACATTGGTGGGTCCGTCGTAGGCCACGAAGGCCACCAGCAAGTCGGAGGACGTGGTCGTGCTGAACGTGGGTGTCGTCATCGTGTTCTGCGTGTCGCGGAAGACCGTGGCGTCGATCGAGATCACGCTGGGTGGATGCGAGTTGTCGACGATCACCGGTACCGTCTGGGACTCGCCCACACGGCCGAGCTGATCGGTCGCACGTGCCTGCAAGATGTGCTCGCCCGCCGAAAGCTGCGTGGTATTCCACTGCACCATGAACGGGGGAGTGGCATCCGGCGAGCCGATCGGCGCTCCGTCCGCGAAGAATTGCACGCTGGGAGTGCCTGTCTGGGCCGCGGCCACCGCGCCGACGTTGACGATGGCCGACACGGTTTCGCCCGCCTCCGGCTCGGAAATCGTGACCGTCGGAGGTCCACTCGCGCTGTTGTTCACCGTGAAGAAGATCACGGGTGAGGTTCCATCGAGACCGGATGACCTGAGCGCCTGCGCCGCGAGCCAATGTTCGCCATTCTGCAGCGTGGTGGTGTTGAGCGACATGGCATACGGCGCGGTGACAATCGCGTCGGTGGGCAAGCCGTCGACCAGGAAACGCATGCCGCTCACGTCGCTCGAAGGCGTGGTCGCGGAGAGCTGGATGACACCGGACACCGTCGAAAGATTGGTCGGTGAGGTCACGGTGGCCGTCGGTGCCGGCGGCAGCACGGGCACCACGGTGCGCAACACGGTCACGGTGTTGTTGTTGATCGTCAGCTCGAGGTCGGTCTCGTTGTTGGTCTCGTTGCTTTCCTCGAGCAATCCTTCCGGATCGGCGATGGCGCGCAGCCAGTAGGTGCCATTCGGCAGGTCCGGAATCGGAATCGACTGGCCGTCGTCACGGTAGTCGTATTCGTCCACGGCGCCGATGGACAGTCCGCGCAACGAAGTCGGATCGGAACACGAGCCCCAGGTGCCGTAGCCGGCATTCGGCAGCGTGGGATCGTAGATGAATGAGTTGGCGATGCAGAACCCGACCTTCGGGCTGAGCGCGACCACGGCGCCCACGCTGCCATCCGCATTGCGCGCATACAGTCCGAAGCTCGCGAACGGGAAGTGGAAATGGCCGTGCACCGGGTGGAAGACGAACGCCCCGGCGACCGGGGTCGTGTGATCCACCGACCATTGGCCGCCCTGCAACTTGAGCACTTCCTGGTAACCCTGGTAGTTGCCCGAGGCCTCGTTGTAGGTCGGCTGGATCTGCAGCGGCCCGGCGCCGCCGTTGAAGGTGTCGTGCGTGTACAGGAAGGTCCGGCTCGCACCGGAACCACTGACCGAGATCTGGTTGGGCGGAACGATGACGCTCAGGTCCGGGTAGTTTGACGTCGGCACGCCGGCCGCCGTGAAGTTGACGCCGGTGGCATTGGCGTCGGCGATCGTGACGGAGCGGCTGGTGGGCGAGAACGTGAAGCCGGACCTGGTGGGTGTCACCGTGTAGGTGCCGTTCAACAGGCCGCTGATCGAGTAGGCGCCGCTGCTGTTGGCGGTGCCGCTCGCGACCGTGGTCGATCCTTGCGTCACGGTCAGGGTGCTGCCCGAGCCATTGGCCGAGGGCGTCACCGATCCGGAAATCGTGTACGTCGGAGTGCCGCCGCCACCGCTCCCGGCAATCACTTCGACGATGCTCAGGTTGTACCGATCGTTGGTCGGGGCGGTGTCGTTGATGACCACCACCGTACCCGCGGTCGGCGTCGGCGCGTTCTGCCGTTGCACCCAGTAGGTATCACCGACCGACGGAAGGAACTGGTGCACCATCACCTGGTTGCTGCCGACCGTGCGGTTCACCGGCCGGTCCCAGTCGGTGCCGACGCCGAATACCCACGATCCGTCGCGCGTCGTGACCAGCGATGCCGTCGGTGCGCCGGTCGATGCGCTGGCCGCGACCGAGGTGCCGACCGGCGTGACCGGGTCGACGCCCGTGAACGAAAGCACGGTGATCGAAGCCGCGACACTCTGGGAGAGACTCGCCTGCACGGTGACGTTGGTGGCCTGTGCGACCGAAAACGCACGCCAGATCTCCGCGGTGCCCAATTGCGCATTGGCACGCCGGACCAGCTGCCAGGTGAGGCCTGCCGAGGTGACGTTGGTCACCGTCATGCCGGCGGTGTTGGCGTCCGCCGAGATGAAAGCGAGCAACAGTTCGTTGGGGGCGGTCGTGTTGAACGCGGGCGCGACGATGTTGTTGGACTGCGCCGAAGAGTCGCGCGATACGTTGGCGTCGATCGCGATGGCGCCCATCGCGGGCGCCGCCCCGAGAATCATCAGCGCCGAGACGATGAGCGATCCGCGGATCGCTTTGGCAAAGTCGATAGACCGCATGTCAGGCTCCCTGTCGAGCATCCGTGCCAGGTGGTTGTAAGTGTTGTTGGTGGGCTCCGCGGCGATTGGCGCCGCCTGGAGCATGCTGCCCGGTGATCGCCGCAGCCCGGGCAGCATACGCTGATCGAGTGCGGCGATGTATGACCGCCGGATGATTCGTTGGGCGAGCCCGATTGACGCGGCGCCGTAATTACACGGCAACCATTCGATGGCAGGCGCCTGCAGGGTGGCGCGATCTTCGAGAAGTTAGAGAGTTGGAGTGAATTGCTGAGCGCTATTGTCGGGTCAGTCCCGCGACGGTGCTCGCGGCCAGCAGGAAGGCGCCGACGCCATAGAACTGTGTGTCGTCCTCGGCCACCGACTCCGGCCGGTCGCTGACCTGCTGCACCCAGCCGAGCCGGCCTTCGGCGTTCACGGCCTTGGCGAGTGCTTCCCAGCCGCGCTCGATCGACGACTGGTATTCGCGCGCATCGAGCAGGCCATGTTCGACGCCCCAGGCCAGGCCGTAGACATAGAAGGCCGTACCGCTGGTTTCGGGCGGTGAATTCTCGGGCGCTAGCAGCGACGGTGCCCAGTAGCCATCCGGCTTCTGGACTTCACGCAGCCGGCCCGCCATCTCGCGGAACAATTTTTCGAAGCGTGCTCGCTGCGGATGTCCGGCGGGCAGGGCATCGAGCAGGTTCGCGATGCCCGCGAACACCCAGCCGTTGCCGCGGCTCCAGAACTGCTTGCGCCCCTGCGGGTCGCGTCGTTCGAAGAACCGGCTGTCGCGGAAGAAGAGTCTCTCCGCCGGGTCGTAGAGGAAATCCGTCGTTGCCCAGAATTCGTCCACCGCGTAGCGCAGGTAGCGCTCGTCGCCCGTCTGGCGGGTGAGTTCCGCCCAGGCGGGCGGCGACATGAACAAGGCGTCGCACCAGCACCAGCGTCGCAGGCATTCGGTGTCTTCGTAATTCTTCGAAATCGCGAAGCTCAGGTGCGCCACGGGGGGCTTCGCCAGGATCCGGTCGAAATTCGCGCGCAACGGCGCGAGAGCCGCGGGACCTGCGCCGTGCGTCGCGGCCCAGAGATAACTCTGGCCGATGACGTGATCGTCGGCGTGATAGAGGCGCGGCCCGGGCGTGTATGCGTTGGCCCGGCTCATCCCGAGGATGGCCGCGCGGAAACGCGGATAGGCACCTGCATCGGTGAAACGCGTCATGCCGACCCAGAAGGCGCCTTGCTGCCAGCTGCGCGGGTCGCGCGACTCCTCTTTCATGTGCGAAGTGATGTGCATGCCGTCCATGCGCGCCAGCTGCCAGTCGGCCACGCGTCCGGCGAGCGACAGCACCTCGTCGCGCTTCGGCAATTCCGCAAGCGAAGAGGTCGCGATTCCCAACGCGGCAAACAATGCGCAAGCACGCAGTCGATTTGTCATCGCGTCACCGCCTCAGATCATCCAGCCGCCGTCGATGATGTGGATCTGCCCGGTGGTGAATCCCGACTCGTCGCTCGCCAGGTGCAGCGCGAGCGCCGCGATCTCCTCGGGTTTTCCCAGCCGGCCGATCGGCTGGCGCGCCTCGAACTCGGCGCGGGTTTTCGCGTAGTCACCGTACGCATGCAGTCGCGCCTGCAGCGACGGCGTGTCGACGGTGCCCGGGCAGATCGCATTACAGCGCACGCCCTTGCCGACGAAATCCGCCGCGACGGACTTGGTGAGCCCGATGACCGCGGCCTTGGTGGCGCCATACGCGCATCGATCCGGCACGCCGGTGATGGAACCCGCCACCGACGACATGTTGATGATCGATCCGCCGCCCGCGGCAAGCATGCCGGGCAGGAACGCGCGGATCATGTGGTACATCGACTTCACGTTGAGTTCGAACGCGGCATCCCACTGCTGCGGGCCCACGTCGAGGATGGTGCCGCCGGGCACGGACCCGGCGCAGTTGAACAGCACGTGGGCCTTGCCCACGCGTGCGGCAAACGTGGCGATCGAGCCGCCATCACGCACGTCGACCACGTGGCCCTCGCAACCCGCAAGCGTCTTGAGCGCCGCACCGTCGATGTCCACGGCAAGCACGCGCGCGCCGGCGCGCGCGAACGCCTCGGCGCTGGCGCGTCCGATGCCCGAACCCGCCGCGGTCACTATCGCGGTCTTGCCCGCCAGTCGCTCAGATGCCATAGGTCTCTCGCGCCGTCCCCGCATGAATCTGCTGGCGTTCATTGTCGGCCAGTTTCGCCAGCAATGTCTCGCTGGTGCGGCACCATTCCTCGTACGAGCACACCAGCTCGCACACCGGCCAGTCGCTTCCCCACATCAGGCGCGCAGGTCCAAACACCTCGAGCAGGTGCTCGACGCAGGCTGCGAGTTTCGCCGGCTCCGCGCTGTGGGCCTCGGTGACCAGTCCTGAAAGTTTGCAGACGGCGCGCGTCGAACCGGCAATGGCCCCGATGCCGGCCTTCCATGCCTCGAGGCTCTCGCCCCGCAGGGGCGGCTTGGCACCGTGATCCACGACGATCCGCAATTCAGGGTAGAGCGCCGAGAACTCGCGCAGCACGTCGAGATGGCGAGGCAGCACCAGCGCGTCGAACACCAGGTCGTGTGAAATCATGCTCTCGATGGCTGGCGCGAGCTCCGGGCTCAGCATCCACAGGGTGTCGGGGATGTCCTGGATCATGGGACGCAGGCCCACGAGTTTCTCGTTGCGGGCGAGCGTCGCGATGGTGTCGGGCGCCGAATCGGCGTCGAAATCCACCCAGCCAACCACGCCGGCGATGAAATCGTGCCGGCGCGCCAGCTCGAGCAGGTACCCGGTCTCGGCGAGCGTCGGCGCCGCCTGCACGAGGATGGTGGAGTCGACGCTGGTGCGCGCGAGCTGCGGCACCAGGTGCTCGGGTAGATAGTCGCGGTAGATGGGAGCGAGCGCCGGGGTCAGCCAGCCGTAGTCGCCGCGGTCGAGGCGCCAGAAGTGCTGGTGGCTGTCGATGCGCCCCGTCATGCGGGCAGGGGCGCCCGTTCATCCACCAGGCCGCGCTCGCGCAGCGCGCGCCAGTATTCGGCGGGAATCGGCTGCGCGAACATGCGCGCGCAGTTGAGCGCCTCCGCTTCGGTGACGCAACCGGCGACCACGCTCGCGATGGCCGGATGGCCCAGCGGGAACTGCAGCGCCGCCGCCTGCAGCGGCACCGCGTATTCGGCGCACAGGTCTTCCAGGGCACGCACGCGCGTCACCACGTCGGCGGGCGGCGCCGCGTAGTTGTAGTGCGCGCGGGACGCGGCGCGCGAACCCGCGGCGAGAATCCCGGAATTGAACGGGCCACCGCAGAGGATGGAAACCCGCCGTTCGACGCACAGCGGCAGCAGCCGCGCCAACGCGGGCTGTTCGAGCAGCGTGTAGCGTCCGGCGAGCAGGATGCAGTCGAGTTCACAGGTCTCCAGCAATTCCACGCACACCTGCCACTCGTTGATGCCGAGGCCGATGGCGCGCACCGCGCCGGCCGCGCGCAGGTCGCGCATCGCGCGGTAACCGCCCTCGAGGAATTCGCGCACGCGGGCCGCGTGCGAATCGCCGTGCGTGAGGCGCCCGATGTCGTGGCACAGCAGGATGTCGACACGCGGCACGCCCAGCCGCTCGAGGCTCTCGGCGTGCGAGCGCATCACTCCCTCGTAGCCGTAGTCGAACACCGGCGCGAACGGCCGCGAGGAGAAATAACCTTCGCGTCCGGTGTTTTCGTCCTGCGGGCCGGTGGGTACCAGGCGACGCCCGACCTTGGTCGAGATCACGCGCGGGGTCGCCGCGCCGCGCAGCACCTGGCCGAGACGCAGCTCGCTCAGCCCGAAGCCGTAGAACGGCGCCGTGTCGAACAGGCGAACGCCCGAGGCCATCGAGCCCCGGATGGCGCCGAGCGCGTCGTCGTCGCTCAGCGGCCGGTAGAGATTGCCGATACCCGCGCCGCCGAAACCCAGCACGCTGACTTGCAGACCGGTGGCGCCGATCTCGCGCGACGCCAGTCCTTCGCTCATGCCGCGGCCGTCAACGCACCCGCCGCGGCTTCGTCGCGGCGCGACTTCAAGGCGAACCCCAGCACGACCGCGAAGCACAACGCGGGAATCAGCATGGCCACGTTGATGTTGCGGGCGTCGGAGACGAGCCCCATGAGTGGCGGGATCACCGCGCCGCCGACGATGGCCATGACCAGGAACGAGGATCCCGACTTGGTATGCGCCCCGAGGCCACGCAGGCTCATGGTGAAAATGGTCGGGAACTGGATGGACATGAAGAAGCTGGTCGCCATCAGCGCGTAGAGCCCCAGGTTTCCGCCGGCCGTCGCGGCGGCGATGCACAGGGCCACGTCGGCGGCGGCGAACAGGCCTAACAAGACCGCGGGCCTGAACTTCGACATCAGCAACGTGCCGATGAATCGCCCGGCAAAGAACAATGTCAGCGTGATGATGAGGTTGTTGGCCGCGACCTTCTCCGCGGTCCCGGGAGTATTGAACTGCGTGTAACGGATCACGAAGCTCCACACGCCCACCTGCGCGCCGACGTAGGCGAACTGCGCCAGCACGCCGAGCCAGTAACGCGGAAAAGCCGCGAGCCCGCGAAACCCGCCTTCCTGCGCGTCCGCGTCCACGGCCACGCGCCGCGCCAGCGGCGGGAATTTCGTCACGGCTACCAGCACCGCCCACAACAACACCACGGCCGCGATGCCGAGATACGGTAGTTTGACGGCGGCCAGCTCGCCGGCGCGCCACGCGGACTGCGCGGCCGGCTCCAGGGCGCGGATCTGTTCCGGGGTCAGCACGTGATCGGACAGGATCAGCTCCTTGCCGAGGAACACGCCCGCGATGGTTCCGAGCGGATTGAAGGTCTGCGCGAAATTCAGGCGCTGGTCGGCGCTCTCCGGTGGCCCCATGGCCGCGATCATGGGATTGGCCGAGGTCTCGAGGAACGAGAGGCCGCTCGCCACCACGAACAGCGCGCCCAGGAAGAAGTGGTACTCGCCGAACTGCGCCGCCGGGTAGAACAGCAGCGCGCCGCAGCCGAACAGGGTCAGCCCCATGACCACCGCGGCGCGATAGCCGAAACGCCGCATGAACAACGACGCCGGGATCGCGAACACGAAGTAGCCGATGAAGGTGGCGAACTGCACGAAGCTCGAGGCGAAATCGCCGAGCAGGAAAGTCTTGCGGAACTGCGGGATGAGCACGTCGTTCAAGCTGTTGGACATGCCCCAGAACGAGAACAGCGCGACGACCAGGATCGTGGCGCCGAGATAACCCGCGGTGATGAACTCCCGGCGCACCGGCGCCGCCGTCATGGAAGATCCCCGTGCACGATTTCCTCGGAGATTTGCCGCGCGGCCGCGCGAATGCTTTCCACCGCCTGATCCATTTCCATCACCAATGGGTTGCTGTGCACGAAGGGGCAGGTGAGCGCGGCCACCGCGGTCTCGCCGCGCAGGATGGGCGCCGACAGGTCGACGATGCCGCGTACGAAATCCGACGCCGCTTCGTGATGTCCGCGCTCGCGCACGACGTTGGCGCGCTCGACGAAGGAGTCCGCGGCTTCACCTTTGAGGCGGCAGCGCTTGAGCCAGGCGCGGCGCACCTCGTCGTCCTGGTAGGCGAACAGCACCAGGCCCGAAGTGGCACGCGCGATTTCGCGCCGGTAGCCGATGCGCACCGAGAAGCCGAGGTCGCCGGGCCGCTCGATGCGCGTGATCACCACGATCTGGTCCTCGGAAGCCACCGCGATGTGGCAGGACTGGCCAATCTCGAAGGTCAGCTTGCGCATGATGGGCAGCGCGGTCTCCACCAGCGAACGCACCGGCGCCTGCGCCATGGCAAGCGCGAACAGCTTGTTGGTGAGCACGTAGCCCGCGCCGTTCTCCGAGCCGGTGATGAAGCCCTTGAACTCCAGCACCTGCAGCATGCGGAACAACTCGCCCGAGGAACGCCCCAGGCGCTGCGAGATCGCCGACAGGTTCAGCGGCGTCTTCTCGGCCGCCAACAGTTCGATGACATCCAGTCCCTTTTCGAGCGCCGGTGCCCGGTAACGTCCGATCGAGGGAGTACTTTCCGCCGCTGCGCGCGAGGAACGAGGTGACGTCGCCATGAGATCCCACGCTGTTGTTCTGATTGGCCGGGGATTCTGCCCAGAAGCCGTGACGCCGTTAAGCGATTCCGCCTCACGGGCCAGTGCGGTGGCCCCTTGATACCCGGTTTTCATTAGAGCATTGTACTTTTATTCAAAGAAACTGCTCCCGAAGTTGGCCTCGGCGAGCAAAAGGTGCTGGCCGGACGTTACGATCCGCCGCCCCCTCAATTGCCTTCGGTCTCCAGGAAACCTCATGAAGTATCTGGCTGGATTGCTGTGTATCGCGCTGGTGAGCTGCGGGGCGAAAGTCCGCGAGGGGACGTTCACGCAGGACGAGGCGGGCGTGGTGGTGGTGACACCGGCCGCGGGCGCGGCCAAGCGCGTGCGCATCGCGGTGCGCTCCGATCACATCATGCGCGTGACCGCGGTGCCGGATGAAAGTCTCGAGCTGCCCGCGAGCCTCATGGCGGTCGACGCCGGCGCACCGCCGCCGGCGTTCAAGGTGGAGAACAAGGACGGTGATCTCACGGTGTCGACGGCGGCGCTGGTTGCGCACGTGTCGCTGGCGAGTGGCGCCGTGCACTTCACCGACCCCGCGGGCAAGAGCCTGCTGCAAGAGGATCCGGCGCGGGTGTTCGGCCCGGGCGTTTCCCAACGCTTCAACTCCGGCACCGACGAAGCCTTCTTCGGGCTCGGCCAGCACCAGAACGCGCAAATGAACCTCAACGGCGAGGACGTCGAACTCGCCCAGCACAACATGGACATCGGCGTGCCGTTCGTGGTGTCGAGCCGCAACTATGGCGTGCTCTGGGACAACAATTCGATCACGCGCTTCGGCAATCCGAAGGCCTATGGCCTGGCCTCGCGCGATCTGGTGATCCGCGATGCCGCGGGCAAGGAGGGCGGCTTTACGGCCCGGTACTCCATCGACGGCGTCGTCAAGCTCGAGCGCGTCGAGAAGGACATCAACTACCAGTACATCCGCGACCGCTTCAGCTGGCCGAAGGAACTGCTCACCGACAAGGCACCGGTCACCGGCGCGCCGCCCAACATCCTGCCGAACCAGGCGGTGACCTGGGAGGGCACGCTCGAGAGTGCGCGGGCGGGCGACCACAAGTTCCAGCTCTACGGCAGCAGCTACTTCAAGGTGTTCGTCGACGAGAAGCGGGTGCTGGATCGCTGGCGCCAGAACTGGAACGCCTGGTACCACAACTTCGACGTGACCATGGCGGCCGGTACGCCGGTGAAGCTGCGCATCGAGTGGATTCCGAACGACGGCTACATCGCCCTGTTGCACAACGATCCGTTGCCGGATGCCGAGCGCCATTCGCTGACCTTCACGTCCGAGGCCGGGCGCGCCATCGACTACTACGTGGTCGCCGGCGGCTCGCAGGACGAAGTCATCGCCGGATACCGCGCGCTCACCGGCAAGGCGGTGCTGCTGCCGAAATGGGCCTACGGTTTCTGGCAGAGCCGCCAGCGCTACACCACGCAGGCCGAGTTGTTAGGCGTGGTGGCGGACTACCGCAAGCGGCAGATCCCGCTCGACAACATCGTCATGGACTGGTTTTACTGGAAGGAGGATTCCTGGGGCTCGCACGAGTTCGACAAGACGCGCTTCCCGGATCCCAAGGCCATGATCGACAAGGTGCACGCGCAGAACGCGCATTTCATGATCTCGGTATGGCCGAAGTTCTACCCGACCACGGCCAACTACAAGGAGCTGGATGCCGCCGGCTTCATGTATCGCAAGAACGTCGAAGACGGGTTCCTCGACTGGGTGGGGCCGGGCTACAAGTCCTCGTTCTACGACCCGTATTCGAAGCCGGCGCGCGACCTGTACTGGCGCCAGGTCAACGACAAGCTCGGCGTGCTCGGCGTCGATGCCTGGTGGATGGACGCCACCGAGCCCGATCCGCACTCCAATCTCGACATCGACTCCATCAAGGCGCGCATCGGGCCGACGGCGCTCGGGCCGGCGGAGAATTATTTCAACAGTTACGCGCTGGTGCACAGCGGCGGCGTGTACCAGGGCTCGCGCGAGGCACGGCCCGACAAGCGCGTGTTCATCCTCACGCGCTCCGGCACCGCGGGCATCCAGCGCAACGCCGCGGCGGTGTGGAGTGGCGACATCGCTTCGCGCTGGGACGATCTCTACAACCAGATCTCCGCCGGCGTGAGCATCGGTTATTCCGGTATTCCCAACTGGACCTTCGACATCGGCGGATTCGCCAACGAGTCACGCTTCAGCACGCAGAATCCGCGGCCAGAAGATCTCGAGGAATGGCGCGAGCTCAACCTGCGCTGGTTCCAGTTCGGCGCCTTCGTGCCGCTGTTCCGTTCGCACGGTGAGTACCCGTTCCGCGAGATCTTCAATCTCGCCCCCAAGGGGTCCGAAGTCTTCGAGAGCCTGGTCTGGTACGACAAGCTGCGTTACCGTCTGTTGCCCTACGTGTACACCGTTGCGGCGGACACCTTCCATCGCGATGGCACCATCATGCGTGGACTGGCGATGGACTACGCGGGTGACGCCGCCTCGCGCGAGGTGCGCGACGAGTACCTGTTCGGGCGCGACATCCTGGTCGCACCGGTGTACCAGTTCAAGGCGCGCACCCGCCCGGTCTATCTACCGGCGGGCGCCGAGTGGTACGACTTCCACACGGGCCAGCGCCACGCCGGCGGCCGCAAGGTCGAGGCGGCGGCGCCGCTGCGCCACATGCCGTTGTACGTGCGCGCCGGCGCCATCCTGCCCGTGGGTCCCGAGATCCAGTACACCTCCGAGAAGCCGGGTGGCGACATCACGCTGCTCGTCTTTACCGGCGCGAACGGCAGCTTCGACCTGTACGAAGACGACGGCGTCAGTTACGGCTACGAGAAAGGCGAGTTCACCCGCATCCCGATGCGCTTCGATGCGGCCACCGGCGCGCTGACCCTCGGTGCGCGCACCGGCAGTTTCACCGGCATGCCCGAAGAACGTACCTTCAGGGTGCGCTGGATCAAGGATGGTGCGAAGCCGCCGACGGACTTCGATGCGCAGGCCGATGCCACCGTCGTCTACAAGGGCGCGGAGGTCAAAGTCACGCGGTGATGTGGTAAAACCGGTGCGCGGGGGGTCACAAACAAGCACGGAGCACACCGTGGCGAAGATTCCTTCCGGCGTGGGTCCACGTTTTCCGCAGGTCGTCGTGCTGGTCGGCGCGACCGGAGATCTCGCGCGGCGCAAGCTCATTCCCGGCCTGCTGCACCTGTCGGTGGCGGGCTTCATTCCGGGGCTGCGCCTCATCGGCGTATCGCTCGACGACATCGACACCGCGGGCTTTCGCGCCATCGCGCGTGCCGCGCACGACGAGTTCTCGGTGCGCAAGGTCACGGACGAGGAATGGGCAGGGTTCGCCGCCGGCCTCGAATACGTGCCGCTCAGCGCGGGACCGCAGGCACTCGCGGCGGCCGTCACGCGGGCGGAGCAGTCGATCGGCGCCGAGTGCCGGCGTCTGCACTATCTATCGGTGCCGCCGGCGGCGGCGCTGTCGGCCGTGAGGACGCTGGGCGAAGCGGGCCTGGTGCAGAACTCGCGCATCGTCATGGAGAAGCCGTTCGGCACGAATCTGGCGACAGCGGTGGAACTGAATTCGCGGCTGCACGAGGTGTTCAAGGAAGAGCAGATCTTCCGCATCGATCACTTTCTCGGCAAGGAACCGGCGCAGAACATCCTCGCGTTCCGCTTCGCCAACGGCCTGTTCGAGCCGATCTGGAATCGCAACTTCATCGACCACGTGCAGATCGACGTGCCCGAGACCATCGGGCTCGGCAAACGCTCGGCGTTCTACGAATCCACGGGCGCGTATCGCGACATGGTGGTCACGCACCTGTTCCAGATTCTCGGGTTCATGGCCATGGAGCCGCCGACCTCGCTCGCGCCCAAGCCCATCAGTGAAGAGAAGAACAAGGTGTTCCGCAGCATGCTGCCGGTCCGTCCCGCGGACGTGGTGCGCGGGCAATACGCGGGTTACCGAGGCGAGGAGGGGGTCTCGCCGGAGTCGGACACCGAGACTTTCATCGCGCTCAAGTGTTTCATCGACAACTGGCGCTGGGCCGGCGTGCCCTTCTATCTACGCACCGGCAAGCGGCTGGCCGAGGGCCAGCGCATCATCTCGATCGCATTCCGCGAGCCGCCCAAGAGCATGTTCCCGGAAGACTCCGGGATAGGCGCGCAGGGTCCCGATCACCTGACCTTCGATCTCGCCGATGCCGCGCGCACCTCACTCTCTTTCTATGGCAAGCGTCCCGGGCCGGGCATGAAGCTCGACAAGCACAGCCTGCAATTCGCGATGAACGACACCGGGCAGATCGGCGACGTGCTCGAGGCCTACGAACGCCTGATCCTCGATGCCATGCGCGGCGATCACACGCTGTTCACCATGGCGGAAGGCATCGAGCGGCTGTGGGAAGTGTCCGTGCCCCTGCTCGAATCGCCGCCGCCGGTGCGCACCTATGCCCCAGGGTCCTGGGGTCCGAATTCCATTCACCAGCTCGTTGCGCCGCATGCCTGGCGCCTGCCATTCGAGCGGGGCTGGCGAAACCCCAACCGGGAGGGTTCCTGACGGATTTCGGCCTCTCGATGACAATCATTCTCGGTTGCAAACAAGAATGATTCGCAATAGCATGCCTCCCAGTTGCCGCCAGCCACTCCCGGACGGGATAGCCAGAGCGAGCGGGCGAAACAACATCCGTTCGGGAGGAAGAAGAAGTGTCGATGCAGAAGTCTCGTATCGCCATGGCCGTGGGCCTGGCGCTGGCCGCCTCGTCGCAGGTGGGCGCTGAGCAGACCACCGAAGAACCCAAGACCATGTCGAAGATCTCCGTGGCCGCCTCGGAGCCGGAGCCGACTCCCAAGGTCGATCGGGTCGAATCACCGAAATTCACACAGCCGCTGCTCGACACGCCGCAGACCATCACCGTGGTCAGCAAGGAAGTTCTCACGCAGCAGGGCGCGACCACGCTCTCGGCGGCACTACGCAACACACCGGGCGTCACTTTCCTGTTGGGCGAGAACGGCAATACCGCCACCGGCGATTCGATCTTCATGCGCGGTTTCGACACGCAGGGCTCGATCTTCATCGACGGCATCCGCGACCTGGGCACGGTGTCGCGAGACGTGTTCAACACCGAGCAGGTGGAGATCGCCAAGGGTCCCGCGGGTCCCGACAATGGCCGCAGCGCGGCGTCGGGTTACGTGAACCTCGCGAGCAAGGTGCCGGTCACCGACAGCTTCTCGTCCGGCACGGCCAGCTACGGCACGGCGAACAACGCGCGCGTCACCGGCGACCTGAACCACCGCTTCGCGGGCTCGGGCACCGCGTTCCGCCTCAACGTCATGGGCCAGGACGGCGACGTCGACGGCCGCGACTTCATCGGGCGCAAGGGCTGGGCCATCGCGCCGTCGCTGGCCTTCGGGCTCGAGGGCGACACGCGCGCCTACTTCTATCTACTGCACACCGAGCAGGACAACGTCCCGGATGGCGGCATTCCGACCATCGGCGTCGATGGCTTCTACAACGCGGCCTTCGACGGCACGACCGATCCGCCGGGCGCGCATGCGGGCATGGACCCGGACATGGTGGACACCGGGAATTTCTACGGCTTTCCCACCGACCACGAGGACATCGAGGCCACGATGTTCACGGCGCGCATCGAGCACGATTTCAGCGAGAACGTCTCGTTGCGCAACACCACCCGCTACGGCAAGACACACCAGTTCTACGTGCTCACCGGCGTCAACGCGCTCACGCTGACCAGCGATGACCCCGACCAGTGGACCGTGGCGCGCACGCGCCAGTCGAAGTTCCAGGACAACACGCTGCTCACCAACCAGACCAACATCACCGCGAACCTGACCGGCCTGGGCGGCGATCACGCCATCACCGGCGGATTCGAGTTCATCGACGAGGAGCAGTACAACCCGACCTACCTGGCCACCAGCCTCGGCAACCCGGTTCCGCCGGCGAATGTCTACCACCCGAATCGCAACGATCCGCTGCCCGCTTACGCGCCGGCGCGCGACGGGCGCTACACGCGCGGCGAGACCCAGACCGTCGGTGTCTACCTGTTCGACACGCTGAGCTTCGCCGAGCGCTGGGAAGTCACCGCCGGATTCCGCGTCGACAACTACCAGACCGACCTCGACAGCGCGATCTTCTCCACGGCCGAATCGCACCCGGGTCTGCCGGTGGGCACGCTGGTGCCCAACAACTTCGAGATCGACGACACGTTGTTCTCGTACAAGGTCGGCGTGCTGTACAAGCCCGTGGAGAACGGCAGCATCTACCTGTCGCACGCCACGTCGCAGCAGCCGCCGGGCGGGGCGAACTTCACGTTCTCCTCCAATGCGAACAACCAGAACAATCCCGCGCTGGATCCCACCGAGGGTGAGAATCTCGAGCTCGGCGTGAAATGGGAATTCCGCGACGGTGCGTTGGCGGTGACCGGCGCCATCTACGACAGCTCGAACACGAACGAGATCGCGCAGGATCCGCAGGACCAGACGCAGTTCATCCAGATCGGCGAACGCGAGGTCAGGGGCATCGAACTCGGCATCGTCGGCAAGCTCAATGACTCGTGGGAATTGAGCGCCGGGGTCGCCAAGATGGACACCGAGATCAAGCAGGGTCTCGCCAACCAGGCGGGCTTGCCGATCACCTGGTCGCCGGAATTCACGTTCACGAGCTGGACCACCTGGCATTCGTCCTTCGGCCTTTCGATCGGTGGCGGCCTGCGTTACGTCGACAGCGTGATCCGCCCGGTCAGCAGCAACAGCGCGCCGCCGCCGCCCAACCAGACCAACATGCGCGGCACGCCCGATTACTGGGTGCTCGACATGATGGCGTCGTACACGATCAACGATCACCTGACGTTGCAGCTCAATGGCTACAACCTCACGGACGAGTTCTACGTGGCCGCGCTGAACAACAGCGGCGCACGTTACTCGCCGGGTGCGCCGCGCTCGGCCTTGTTGACCGTGAACTTCACGTTCTGAGCACGGCGGGACTCGTGCGGCGAAACCGGGTTACATTTCCCACATGATGCTGCACGTTCCCAAGGTGTTGTCGTCCGAGCAGGTGGCGGAGTGCCGCCGCCTCCTCGAAACCGCCGACTGGAGTGACGGCAAGGCCACCGTGGGCGAGCAGGGCGTGCTGGTGAAGCGCAACCGGCAGCTGGCCGAGCTCTCGCCGCTCTCGAAGCAGCTCGGCGAACTCGTGCTGAACGCCCTGGCGCGCCACCCGCTGTTCTTCTCCGCGGCGCTGCCACTCAAGACGGTTCCCCCGCTGTTCAACCGCTACGAGGGTGGCGAGCACTACGGCACGCACATCGACGGCGCGGTGCGCGCCGTGCCCGGCAGTTCGCATTTCATCCGCACCGATCTCTCCTCGACGCTGTTCTTCTCCGAGCCGCACGAATACGAGGGTGGCGAGCTGGTGGTGCTCGACACCTACGGCGAACACGCCGTCAAACTACCGGCGGGCGACCTCATTCTCTACACCTCCGGCAGCCTGCACCGCGTGAACCCGGTGACGCGCGGCGCGCGCACGTCGTCGTTCTTCTGGACCCAGAGCATGGTGCCGGACGATCGCCATCGCGAGCACCTGTTCCGGCTCGACCAGACCATCCAGAAGATCCGCGGCAAGTCAGGCGAGAGCGAGGAGACCGTGGCGCTGGCCGGGCACTACCACAACCTGCTGAGGATGTGGTCGGAGATCTAGCGCGCCGCGGCGGTGCGCGTCGCGGCGGGACGCTCGACGGTGAGCCGGCTCCGCGGGTACTGGAGCGCTCCGATCAATTCGTCGTCCTGGCGCGTGACTACCCACACCACGTGATTGCGCACTTCGTGCGTGACCGCGTCATCGATCAGCACGAACCGGCCGGGCGGTGCGCCGCGCGGGGGCACGAGTTCGAGTTCCGCGGACAGGTAGTCGTGATCGAGGTAGCTCGCTTCGCGCACCGAACGCACGCGGATCTCCCAGCGCGCGCCGTCAGGCGCTTCCGCGCGCATGTGCTGGAGCAGGTAGGCGCCAAAGGACTTCGCATCCTGCGCGCCGGCCATGGCGTGCTCGAGTTCCGAACGCGGCACCATGACCTCCGCGTGCACGCGGTCCGCGCCGAAGGCGATCCGCACCACCGAATTGGGCGCGCGATGTGCCAGCGCCGCGCCGGCGAGCGCGAACCACAGGCCGCAGGCGACCAGGAAGCGCATCACTTGCCGATTTCTCCGCCATAGTCGGCGAGCTTGTCGCGCCACAGGGCGTGGTAGTGCAGCTCGGTCGGCGTGGCGATCGCGCGCTGCACGATCAGCTCCATCCAGATGCGCGGCCCGTCGATGCGCACGTACGAGCCTTCCTGGCCGAGGTCCGTCGCGCCGGCGTAACCGATGAACGTACCCGCCAGGGCTTCGGGCGACAGATAGGCCGCCACCAGGTCGTGCGTGATGGCCTCGCCGGGAAGCCCCGTGTAACTCGCGATGGCGTCACTCACCAGCGCCTGCTCGGCGGGTTTGAGGCGTGAGTAATGTACGCCGCGATCCTTGTCACCCTCGGGATACTGATGTGGATAGCCGGTGTCGGTGCCGCCGACGGGCGGCTTGCCGGGCACGAATTCCACCACCACGCCTTTCACGACGTCGGTGAAGGTCCCGGACAACTTCGCCTCGCCATACCGCGCCACCGCCGTCGCTAGCTTCGACATGGCGCCGCTCTGTGCCTTCAGCGGTTCGTACGACTTGCCCTGCGCCGTGAAGCGGATGGGCTCGGTGCCGAGGAAGAGGGGCGTCGCGCCCGGGAGCCGGCCGTTGAATGTCAGGTTGTAGGCCAGGTGATGACCGCCCACCTGCAACATCCACGGAGTCTTGAGTGATGGCGTGCCGAGGATGCTCAGAAAGTAATTGCGCGCATCCCAGCCGATGTTGCGCGTATCGAGGGGAATGAGCGCATCGTCCGCGAGCCGGATCTCGTCGAACAAGGCGAGGCCGCAGGCCGAGAGTGCCGCGGCGAGCAAGGCGCGCGCCGACGCACTCTTGGCCGCATCCAGGTCACCCAGTCGCAGGGCGTCGCGCGGCACCACGGCCACGGGCAGGTTCGACCAGTGAATGGCGCTCGCGCGTGCGAACGGCCTGTCCAGCTTGCCGCGCTCCGCGTCGGAGAGTTGGCCGCGAAACGCGTCGGCCGCGGCCACGATGGCGCGGTTGTCTCCGGATCCCGTGGCGATACATTGCTTCTCGACGGTGTCCGCATGCGCGGCGGCGCTCACCCACAGCACCAGCCACGCCAGACCCAAAGTGCCCCTGTGTCGGTTCATCGCGTCCCCCTTGATGGGCCGACATCATAGCCCCTGCGCGACGGGAGGCGCGATCTGCATCCGCGATGCCTAGTTCACCGCCGGCAGGATGTCGTTTGCCAGGATGGTCAACGGCTGCCTCGACCGGTCCGTGTTGTAGTTAGAGCCGGTGAAGGTCACGACCATGTCCAGCGACGGCAATACGAACACGAAGTTGCCGCCATTACCCTCGGCTGAGAACGCCTCCACCGGCGCGCCACGCAGCCGCGGAAAGGTGCGCTTCCACCAGAGAAAACCGTAGCCTTCGCCGCCCAGCGTGGTCGCGCGCTGCTGCGACTCGGCGACCCAGGCGCCCGGCACGACCTGCGAGCCGTTCCACACGCCGCCGGCGAGATACAGCTGGCCGAGCTTGGCGGCATCGCGCGGCTTGAGTCGCATGCCTGTGCCGCCGGTGGCCGTGCCGTCCGGCTGCCGGCGCCAGATGACGTCGTGGATGCCCAGCGGTCCGAGCAGCCAGGTGGCGGCGTAATCATCGAGATCCCGGCCGGAGCGCATGCGCACGATGTGTCCCAGCACCACCACGCCACCCGTGCAATACGACGCGACCGCGCCCGGGACGAACACCGACTTCAGGTCGAGAATGAAGCCCGGCCAGTCGCGCTGGTCGTACATGCGTTCCTCCCAACCCGGGGAGTCGACGTTCCAGTCGTTGCATTCGAGACCCGAGCTCATGTTGAGCAGGTGCCGGACGGTGATCGCGCGCTTCCTGTCGCTCATGTTCGCGTGCAGGTCGAATTGCGGGATCAACTGCGAGACCGGATCGTCGGTGGCAAACAATCCTTGGTCGACGGCGATGCCCGCGACCGCCGAGACGAAACTCTTGCCCGCGGAACGCAAGTCATGCAGGGAGTCGGGGCCGAAGCCGTTGAAATAGCCCTCCGCGACCAGGCGGCCGTGGCGCGCCACGATCAGCGCATCGACCTTGGGATACCGTCCGCCGCGCAATGTCTCGAGCGCCTGCCGCAGCCTGGCTTCGTCGATGTCCTCCGCCTCCGGCGTCGAGGTCATCCATCCATCGCCCTTGTCCGGCGGGGCCGTGGATATGGCGGATGGCAACCCGGGATTCACATCGCGCGGCGGATCGCTGGGATCGCCACCGCCACAGCCCGCCAGCACCGCCGCCAGCGCAAACAACACATAACGCACGAGCATCTCCGGAAGTGAGGTGTCGTCCTGTGTGTGTGGCGTCCGGTCGAAAATCCTTCGCGAAGGATTTCATCGCGCAGGGCACACTAACCCGCCGATGAACACATCCGACCTGGAACTCGTGCAACGGCTGCTGCGTGGTGAGGCGCGCGGCTTCGACGAGTTCTTCAACGAGTACTACCCGAAGTTGTACCGCTTCGCGCTGCGTCGCCTGCCCGCCGATCCCGCGGGTGCCGAGGACGTGGCCCAGGCGACCCTGTGCCGCGCGCTCGAGAGCCTGCCCGGTTTCCGCGGCGAGGCGGCGCTCTTCACCTGGTTGTGCACGCTCTGCCGCCGCGAGTTGAGCCAGCGCTGGCGCGTCGCCGGTGACCAGGCGCCCGCGGTACCGCTGGTCGAGGACGATCCGCAGGTGCGCGCGGCGCTCGAATCCCTGATGGCCAGCGTGCCGGACGATCCGCTGGCCGCCGCGCAACGCGCCGACATGCGCGAGGCCATCCGCACCGTGCTCGACTATCTACCTGCGCCCTACGGCGACGTGCTCGAGTGGAAGTACCTGCGCGATCTCAGCATGAAGGAGATCGCGCGCCGCCTCGGCCGTTCGCCCAAGGCCGCCGAATCCCTGCTGACGCGTGCGCGCGAGGCGTTTCGCGAGGCTTTCTCACTGATGGCGGGCGCGGGCGCCACGGGAGCGACGCGATGACGCGCCATCCGGAAGATTCGGTCGAACGCCTGGTCCGGCTCGCGGGTGAACGCGACCTGCCGTCACCCGAGGCGACGCAGCGTGCCCGTGCGGCGAGCGAGCAGGCCTGGCGGCAGATGCTGGCGCGTTCGGCGCCGCGTGCCGCGCGGGGTCGACTCCTTGGGCTTGGACTGGCGCTGGCAGCGAGCCTGGCCGCCGCCTGGTGGTTCAACCGCACGGCGACCGACTCCGTCATGCCGCTCGAAGTGGGGCGGGTCATTGCCCTGCAGGGCAACGCCACCAGCCTCGCCATGGATAAGGAGTGGCCCGTGGCTGTGAACGAGGCCGTATCCACCGGAAACACGCTGGTGACGCGGGGCCGTGTCGCGCTGTCGCTGGGCGGCGCCTCGTCGCTGCGCCTGGATCGCAATACCCGGCTGCGCGTGGACGCGCGTGATCACGTCACGCTGCTCGCGGGGTCGTTGTACGTGGACTCGGGCGGGCTCAACGCGAGCTCTTCACTGCGCATCGCCACGCCCGCGGGCGAGATCGGCCACATCGGCACGCAGTTCCAGGTGTTCGTCGGCGATGCATTGACGCGGGTGCGTGTGCGCGAGGGACGCGTGTCGGTGACGTCGGACGCGGGCACCCAGGATCTTGCCACCGGTGACGCACTGGAGGTTCGGGGTGCGGAGCGCCAGGTCATGCGTGGACTGCCGGCCTATGGCGCGGACTGGGCGTGGGCGGCGAGCGTCGCCGCCGCGCTGGAGATCGAGAACCGGCCGCTCGGTGAATTCCTCGCATGGCTCGCGCGTGAGCAGGGCTGGCAACTGCGCTACGGCTCCGACGCGCTGCAGGAACAGGCGGCGCAGATCCGCCTGCATGGCGCGCTCGAGGGACTCGATGCGAACGGCATGATCGAGCGCGTGGCATTGATCACCGGGGTACCGCTGCAGATGCGCGACGGCGTGTTGTGGGTGGGAACTCCGCGATGAAGGCAGGTGCGTGGGTCCTGTGCCTGGTGCTGGTGCTGGGCAGCGGTGCGCTGGCCGAGACTTCGGCGCGAGCCCTGCGTGACGCGGATACGCGCATGCTGCAGGTGGGCGACACCCTCGAGTCGGTCCTGGCGGCTCTCAACGCGCAGGGGTTTCGCGTGGTGTACAGCAGCGCGCTGGTGCGCCCCGAGATGATCCTGCGGACACGGCCGTCCGCCGCGCGTGTCGATGAGTTGCTGCGGGAAATCCTGACGCCGTGGAAGTTGCGCGCGGTTCCGGCATCGAACGGCGACTGGCTGGTCACGCGGCAGGAAGCCACCGGGCCCGCCGCAATGCCGGCGGCATCTCCCGAGTCCATCGAAGTCATCGACGTGACCGCGACGCGGATCGCGCTGGCGGTGACCGGAGCGAGCGAAGTTTTCCTCGCTCGCGAAGACGTGCAGCGCATGCCGCACCTGGCCGACGACGCGATGCGCATGCTCAAGGTGTTGCCGGGCACCTCGGGAGGCGACATCAGCGCCGCGCTCAACGTGCGCGGTGGCATGCGTGACGAGGCGCTGCTGACCATCGACGGCGCCGAGATCCACAACGCCTTTCATTTTCGCGATCTCGACGACGCGCTGAGCGTGCTCGATACCAGCCTCGTCGAGGGCATCGACTTCGTCACGGGTGGCATGACCGCGGACGTGGGCGACTACATGAGCGGGTCCATCGGCCTGCAGACCCGGCGTCCGGCGGCGGGTGACGAATACCGCAGCGGCGTCGGCATCAGCTTCGTGAGCGCGTTCGCGCGTACCTCGGGCACGTTCGCCAACGACCGCGGTTCATACCTGGTGTCGGCGCGGCGCGGCTTCCTCGACCTGCTCATCTCCGAAGTGGTCGATGCCGAGGAATACATGAAGCCGCGTTATGCCGACGTGTTCGCGGCCGTGGATTTCGACCTCGGCGACCACACGCGGGTCGGCGCGCGCCTGCTGGTGAGCGACGACGACCTGGTGTACTACATCAAGGATGAAGACGACGACACCAGCTCCACCGGCGGCGGTGCCTCGCAACACCTGTGGCTGACGCTGGACCACGCGTTCACGGATGAGGTAGATAGTCGCACCCTGCTGTCCGCCTCCACCGTGCGGCAGCGGCGTGACGCCACCGGGTTCGACGAGCAGCGCTCCGGGGAAATGCACGGCGACAATGAATTCACGTTCTTCGACCTGCGCCAGGACTGGACCTGGAAGCCGGGCGAGACGCAGCTCGCGCGCTGGGGCATCACTTATGGCCAGCAACAGGGCGACTACGACTACTCGCTGGTGTCGCAGATCTTCGATCCGGTGATCACCCCCGTGCCCATCGACAAGGTGTATGCCACCGATATGGACGCGGAGCTTCGCAAGTTCGGCGCGTACGCGGCCTGGCGTACGCGCTTCACATCGCAGCTCACTGCCGAGGCCGGCGTGCGCTGGGACAACTACGAGTACCAGCCCGGCGCGACCTACGACGCGGTGAGCCCGCGCATCAACGTGGTCTATTCGTTCGGAGATTCCAATGAGCTGCGCGTCGCGTGGGGCGACATGTACCAGCCGCAAGCCGTGGACGAGCTGCAAGTCGAAGACAACTTGACCGCGTTCGGCGCGCCCGAGCGTGTCCGCCAGGTGGTGATCGGTTACACGCGGCGGTTCTCCGAAGGGTTCAGCGCGCGCATCGACATCTACGACAAGCAATACCGCGATCTGCGGCCGCGATTCGAGAATGCGCTCGATGCGGTCCAGCTCATCCCGGAAGGAGCCCCCGATCGCGTGCGCATCGATGCGCCCGAAGCGCGCGCCCGCGGAGTCGAGGTCACGGTCCGTCGCGACGTGCAACGCGGATTCTCCGGATGGCTGAGCTACGTCCATGCACGCGCCGAGGATTTGCAGGATGGCTCATGGGTGCCACGCAGTTGGGACCAGCGCCATTCGCTGTTCTTCGGTGGAAGCTGGACGGGTGCATCCTGGAATGTGAGCGTCGCGGGCCAGGCGCACAGCGGCGCGCCGACCACGCAGATCGGTATCGAGACCACGCGCTTGCCCGACGGCAGTTACGAAGTGCAGGGCACGGCCGGGCCGCGCAATGGCGAGCGCCTCGATACGTATGCGCGGCTGGACCTGCGCGTGAACCGCGACGTGATCCTCCAGAACAGCAAGCTGTCGCTGTATCTCGAAGTCACCAACCTCACGGACCAGGAAAACCAGTGTTGCGTCGAGCGCTATTCGGTCGTTCCGCGACCCGGCGGTGTTCCGTTGCTCGAGATCGAAAAAGGCTTCTGGTTGCCGCGGATGCCGTCACTCGGCGTCGAGTGGCACTTCTGAGAGCGGCCTTTCATGCGCGCTTTGGCCTGAAATTCCGCGAGTTACACCGACAAGCTGTCGCGCTTCGAGACCGCGGCAAACTGCGCCACGCGTCTAGCGACTGGTCAAGATTCGTACAGCGTCAAATGCACTTCATTTGCCTGTGCACCCGCGTCACCGCTGAACGTACAATCGCCGCCCACAGAAATTTCTTTCGATGAAGGGCAGACCATGGCGCGGGGAATCAACAAGGTAATCCTGATCGGCAACCTGGGCGCAGACCCGGAAACCCGCGCGATGCCTTCGGGGATGACGGTGGCGAACATTCGTGTCGCCACCAGCGAAAACTGGAAGGACAAGCAGTCGGGCGAGAACAAGGAACGCACCGAGTGGCACAACGTGGCCATGTTCGGGCGCCTGGGTGAGATCGCGGGCGAGTACCTGAAGAAGGGATCCAAGGTCTACATAGAAGGCAGCTTGCGCACGAGAAAATGGCAGGACAAGCAGGGCAACGACCGCTACACCACCGAGATCATCGCCAACGAGATGCAGATGCTCGACAGCCGCAGTGGCGGCATGGGTGGTGGTGGTGGCGGCGACTACGGCGGCGGTGGTGGCGGTGGCCGCGGCCGCCAGCAGGCGCCGGCCGACGACTACGACCAGGGCGGCCCGCCCGCCGGCGGTGGCGGTGGCGGTGACAAGGGCGGCGGCGACTTCGACGACGACATTCCCTTCTGAACCAGATCAATCGAGAGAGAACCCTCGAGTTCGATAGCCGGGCTCGGGATACGCAGTATCCCGGGCCCGCTTCGTTTCGGATGCTTGCCCAGCCTCAGCGACAGCGAACCAGGCCAATAAGTAACTGATAAGGCATGAGAAATTGCCATAAAGGGTAAGTGCGATACCCTAGCGCCCGCTTTTCCCCTCGTCTCGAAATGCCCGGCCGCTACTACATCAAGACTTTCGGCTGCCAGATGAATGAGTACGACTCGACCCGCATGGGCGACGTGCTCGGTGCTGGCGCCGGACTCACCCCGACGGACAATCCGGCTGAAGCCGACGTCCTGCTCATGAACACCTGCTCGGTGCGCGAAAAGGCCGAGGACAAGGTGTATTCGCTGCTGGGCGAGTGGCGGGAACTGAAGAAACTCAAGCCGCACGTGCTCATCGGCGTTGGCGGATGCGTGGCCAGCCAGGAAGGGGACGCGATCACGCGTCGGGCGCCGTACGTGGACATGGTGTTCGGGCCGCAGACCCTGCATCGCCTGCCCGACATGCTGGGCGAACTCAAGCGCACCGGCCGCGCCGTGGTCGACGTGTCGTTCCCCGAGATCGAGAAGTTCGACCACCTGCCGGCGCCGCGCGCCGAAGGTTCGTCGGCATTCGTCTCGGTGATGGAAGGCTGCAGCAAGTACTGCACATTCTGCGTGGTGCCGTACACGCGCGGCGACGAAGTGAGCCGGGGTTTCGATTCGGTGATGGACGAAGTGCGTTCGCTCGCCTCGCAGGGCGTGGGCGAGATCACCTTGCTGGGCCAGAACGTCAATGCCTACGCGGGCGAAATGCGGGATGGGACGGTCGTGGATCTCGCGACGCTCATCCACTACGTCGCCGAAATCGATGGTATCCAGCGCGTGCGTTTCACCACTTCGCACCCGGTGGAGTTCGGTGATTCGCTCATCGAAGCGTTCGCGAACGTCCCCAGGCTCGCCAATCACCTGCATCTTGCAGTGCAGTCGGGATCCGACCGCATCCTCAGTCTCATGAAGCGCGGCTACACGGCGCTCGAGTTCAAGGAGAAATTGCGGCGCCTGCGCGCCGCGCGTCCTTCGATATCGGTTTCCACCGACATCATTGTCGGGTTTCCGGGCGAGACGGAGCGCGACTTCGAGGCCACACTGAAACTCGTGCGCGAAGCGAATTTCGACCAGTCGTTCTCCTTCATCTACAGCCAGCGCCCCGGGACTCCCGCGGCCTCGTTGCCGGACGACGTGCCGCACGAGGTCAAGCAGCAGCGCCTGGCGCGGCTGCAGGCGCAGCTCAATGAACAGGCGCGCGCCATCAGCGAGTCCATGGTCGGCGGCACGCAGCGCGTGCTGGTCGAGCGTCCGTCGAAGAAGGACAAGCAGGAGCTGGCCGGCAAGACCGAGAACAACCGCTGGGTGAACTTCTCCGGCCCGGCCAGCCTCATCGGGCGCTTCGTGGACGTGGAAATCGTCGAGGCGCGGCCGCAAAGCCTGCGGGGCCGGTTGGCAGCGGCAGAAACCCGCATGGCTGCGAATAGTTAGATGTCGACGCCCGCTCCAGTCGAACACGCCCGCGAATTCGATCTCGTGCCGCCGGACAATGCGCGGCTGGCAAACCTCTGCGGCCCGCTCGACGAGAACCTGCGGCTCATCGAGAACCGCATGGGTGTCTCGGTCAAGCGGCGCGGCGCGAGCTTCCGTGTCGTCGGCGCGCGCGCACCCGCCGCCGAGGACATGCTGCGCGACCTGTTCGAGAGCGCGGGCCGCGAGGAAATCTCGCTCGAGCGCGTGCACCTCGCGCTGCGCGATTCGCGCGACCTGCCGGGCTCCGCGGGCGGCGAATCCGAAGACGGCGCCACGGTGCGGGTCGCGCGCGGCACCATCCGCGCTCGCGGCCGCAACCAGCGCGAATACCTGGCGAACATCCGTGCCAAGGACCTCAGCTTCGGGATCGGCCCGGCGGGTACCGGCAAGACGTACCTGGCGGTGGCCTGCGCCGTTGAAGCGCTGCAGGCGGACAAGATCCGCCGCATCATCCTGGTGAGACCGGCGGTGGAGGCGGGCGAACGGCTCGGCTTCCTGCCCGGAGATCTCACCCAGAAGGTCGATCCCTACCTGCGTCCGATGTACGACGCCCTGTACGAAATGCTGGGCTTCGACCGCGTCGCGCGTTTCATCGAACGCAACGTCATCGAAGTGGCGCCGCTGGCCTTCATGCGCGGCCGCTCGCTCAACGACTCCTTCATCATCCTCGACGAGGCGCAGAACACCACGCCCGAGCAGATGAAGATGTTCCTGACGCGCATCGGCTTCGGCTCGCGCGCGGTGGTCACGGGCGACGTCACGCAGACCGACCTGCCGGCCGGCAAGATGTCCGGCCTGAAACATGTCGTCAATATCCTGCGCAACACCGATGGTGTGGCGTTCACGCATTTCGAGGCAGCCGACGTGGTGCGTCATCCGCTGGTGCAGCGCATCGTCCAGGCATACGAGGCCCATGCGCCCACCGATCGCTCATGAGCCGCGCGCGGGAATTGCGTCTGGAGCTCGCCCGGGGCACGCGCGCCTGGGTGCCGGCACGGGTGCGCATGAATCGCTGGGCCGCGGCGGCGCTTGGTCGTCGCGGCAATGGACGCGAGATCGCGGTGCGCGTCGTGGGGCCGCATGAGAGCCGCGAGCTCAATCGCACCTGGCGCGGCAAGGACCAGCCGACCAACGTGCTGTCGTTTCCGGCGCCGGTTCAGCCGCGGGCCGCAAGCACGCGCAACGCGCAGCCGTTGCCGCTGGGAGACCTCGTGATCTGCGCCGACGTGGTGCGCCGCGAGGCGGCGCGCGACGGCAAGAAGGTCGAAGCGCACTGGGCGCACATGGTGGTTCATGGCGTGCTGCACCTGGCGGGTTATGACCACGAGGTCGGCCAACGCGAACGACTGCGAATGGAGCGCCGCGAAATCGCCGTGCTGAAGAGTTTCGGGATCGGGAACCCCTACACATGAGCG
>Ga0315910_10000450_pt1 | contig 40920 bp, 34 predicted proteins | sample EdamamesoilMG_FD_204470 | JGI IMG/M metagenome (GOLD analysis project Ga0315910, IMG submission 204470) | Garden soil microbial communities collected in Santa Monica, California, United States - Edamame soil | ecosystem: Environmental > Terrestrial > Soil > Garden | place: USA: California...
TGCCCAGGTAATGAGAAGTACCAGGCACGTAATGCAGACTGCCAGAATGATAAAAGTCATGCCGAAAAGGTCAGTGAGAATCGCGTGTAACCTGAGATCCGGATTTTCCAACAAGGAAATCCAGGTCGGCTCCTTTATCAGCTTGCTGCACGTGCTTTACATACAGATTCACGTAGCCTCGTTTGGCGACCAGTTCAGGTTGCTTCCAGTTCTTTCTTCGCTTGGCCAGCTCATCATCGGAAACATCCAGATGAATTCGCTTCGCTTCAACATCGAGTTCAATCAAGTCGCCATTCTGTACTAATCCTAAATTTCCACCGATGGCCGACTCGGGTGAAACGTGCAGTACTACTGTGCCATAAGCTGTACCACTCATTCTTCCATCGGAAATGCGAACCATGTCGGTTACTCCTTTGTCGAGAAGTTTTTTGGGCAAGGTCATGTTGCCGACTTCGGGCATTCCTGGATAACCTACTGGGCCAACACACTTTAATACCATCACACAGTTTTCATCAATGTCGAGGTTGGGATCATCAACACGGTTGTGGTAGTCTTCGATATCTTCAAAGACAACTGCCCGACCTTTATGCTTCATCAGAGCCGGTGTTGCAGCCGAAGGTTTTATCACGGCTCCATTTTCTGCGAGATTGCCTTTCAATACAACAATACCTGCTTCTTTGATCAATGGATTTTGATACTCTGCTATTACTTCTTTGTTATAGCAAGTAGCTTTGCCTTCAATATTTTGTTTGTGAGTCTTGCCGCTTACGGTAAGGGCATCCATGTGAAGAACGGATTGCAGTTCTTTTATAATAACCGGTAAACCACCGGCATAGTAAAAGTCTTCCATCAAAAATTTACCCGAAGGCATCAAGTTTAGCAGTAAGGGAATTTTACTTCCTACTTTATCGAAGTCATCCAGGTTTACTTCTACGCCAACGCGACCTGCAATGGCGGTAAGGTGAATGAGAAAATTTGATGATCCACCTACTGCAGCATTTACCTTGATTGCATTTTCAAACGCTTGGCGTGTCAGGATTTTCGAAATCTTCAAATCTTCTTTCACCATCTCCACGATTCTTCTTCCCGACAATTGAGCGAGTACTTTTTTGCGGGAGTCTACGGCAGGAATTGCGGCTGCCCCCGATAACGTCATCCCCAGGGATTCCACCATACACGCCATGGTTGATGCTGTGCCCATCGTCATGCAATGCCCCGGACTGCGCGACATGCAACTCTCGGCATTCGAATACTCATCGTAGGTAATTTTTCCGGTCTTCAAATCATCCGTGAATTTCCACACGGATGTTCCCGAGCCAATATCTTTACCTTGATACTTTCCATTTAACATCGGACCACCGGGTACTACAATGGTAGGAAGATCAACGCTGGCAGCCCCCATCAACGTAGACGGTGTTGTCTTGTCACAACCGGTCAACAAAACAACACCATCAATCGGGTTACCCCGAATGGATTCCTCGGCATCCATGCTCGCCAGGTTTCGAAAAAGCATTGCGGTAGGCTTCAACAAAGTTTCACCCAACGACATGATGGGAAATTCTAATGGAAATCCTCCCGCTTCATACACACCACGTTTCACCCACTCGGCAATATCGCGCAGGTGTGCATTGCAGGGTGTGAGTTCAGACCAGGTGTTGCAAATGCCAATCACAGGGCGGCCGTTAAAAAGATCCTCGGGAAAACCCTGGTTCTTCATCCAACTTCTGTAGATGAAACCCATCTTATCTTTTTTACCAAACCATTCAGAACTTCTGTAGGACATCTTCTTTATAAATTTAAGTTTGTTTAATCGGTTGCCCATGACCGGTAACTGGCAGTTACTTTCATTTCACGGGTTCTTTCGTGCGCACACCATTCACCAGCCGCCAGATGTTGAGTGGATTTTCGTTCTTCAGTTCGGCAGGTAACAGGGATTGAGGCAACCCCTGATAACATACGGCACGGGTGAATCTGAAAATAGATGCTGTACCCACCGAAGTACTTCTTCCATCGGTAGTAGCGGGGTAGGGTCCACCGTGAACCATCGCATGACAAACTTCAACACCGGTTGGAAATCCGTTGATGACGAGTCGCCCTACTTTCTGTTCCAGGATATCCAGCAAGTCTTTGTAGGCTGTTAAATCTTTTTCTGTTCCGTGTACCGTTGCCGTTAAATGTCCGGAAAGATTGCGTGCAGCCATTAACATTTCCTCTTTTGATTTCAATTCGATGACTACACTGGTAGGGCCAAAAATTTCTTCTGCCAGCTCAGCATGATTTTCTAAAGCATGGCCCGTTGTTTTAAAGAGAATTGGGTCGGCCCGGTTAGCGCCATCGCTCTGAGTACCCTGGGCAAGAATTTCAATCTCACCCAAAGCAGTATGATGCTTAATACCTTCTTTATACGACTTAAAAATTGTCTCCGTCAACATAGCACCACCCGATGTTTTTTCAAATTCATCCTTCAGTTGGTGTGTGAATTCCTGCGCTCCTTCCTTGTTCTCGTACATCAACATACCCGGGTTCGTGCAGAATTGCCCAACACCCAAAGTTACTGAAGCCGAAAAACCTTGAGCAATTTTTTCTTTATTCAATTTCATAGCTTCGGGTAGGATGAACACGGGGTTAGTACTACCCATCTCGGCATACACAGGAATGGGTTCATCACGTTTTGCAGCAAGATCAAACAGCGATTTACCTGCTTTAAATGATCCGGTCAATCCAACAGCCTTTATGTTTTTGTGCTTTACCAGTTGTGTACCCACTACGGAACCATCTCCGTGCAACATGGAGAATACACCATCGGGCATTCCGGTTTTTCTGGCTGCGCTTTGAATCGCTTTGCCCACCAACTCACCGGTAGCCGGATGTGCCGAATGAACTTTCACAATTACCGGACAGCCTGCGGCCAATGCAGAAGCTGTATCGCCACCGGCCACTGAGAATGCCAGTGGAAAATTACTGGCACCAAACACAACTACCGGACCAAGACCGACATGCAGGTAACGGATATCGGGTTTAGGAAGGGGTACGCGCGAGGGATCGGCCGTTTCAATGCGAGCATCTAACCAGGAGCCTTCGCGTAACAGGTTAGCGAACATGAGTAACTGATTTACAGTGCGGCCGCGCTCGCCTTCTATTCTTGCTTTGGGCAATGCTGTTTCTGCGCAACAGGTTTCAATTAACTGATCGCCCAGAACTTTAATTTCCTCTGCTATGGTTTCGAGAAAGGTTGCCTTCTCTATTCCGGATTTCTTGCGATAAACCTGAAAGGCTGCTGCCGCTAGTTCGCAAGCTTTGATGACTTCTTTTTCGGTGGCCTTAAAGAATGTGTGCTCTAGCTTCACACCCAAAGTAGGATTGAGCGATTGGAAACTCTCTTTCCCTTCTGCTGTTTGTTCGAATCCGATAAGTTGTTTTCCTTCGATGACGATCATGATAGTCAGGCTACAGTGTTTTCAAGTGTACCAATGTGTTCAATAGAAATGGTGACGAGATCACCCGATTGCAGCGTAAAGGTATCCGGAGGAACGATACCTGTGCCGGTCATCAGGTAGGTGCCGTAGGGAAAGGTTACTTCACGGAATAAATATTCCACCAACTCAGTATGTTTTCGCTTCATTCTGTTGATGGAGATCTCATTCGAAAACATGATTTCGTCTTTGCGTTGAATACGAATACTGATCATGCTGTCAGGATGAATTGGTGTTTCGGGAACATACAGGCATGGGCCAATCGCTGTTGAGCCGTCATACGATTTTGCCTGTGGAAGATAGAGCGGATTTTCGCCTTCAATATCACGCGATGACATATCGTTGCCGATCGTGTATCCTTCAATGCTTCCGGTGGAACAAATGAATAACGTCAATTCAGGTTCAGGCACGTTCCATTTTGAATCTTTTCGAATGCGGACTTTATCACCTGAACCAACTACGCGATACGAAGGTGACTTAAAAAATAACTCCGGTCGGGCGGCTTCATAAACCCGTGCATAGAAATCTCCACCACCTGCATCTTTTGATTCTTCCATTCGTGCTTCACGACTTCTAAGGTAAGTAACGCCCGAAGCCCACACCTCCTGATTGCCTACCGGGGTCAGTAAGTTTGATTTGATCAAGGTTGATAAGGATGAATCAGCTTTTAAGTTTTTTAATGACTGTACTAAAGAGCTATGGAGATTTGCCTGGTTTACAACAGTATCCCAACTTGATTCTTCGGATAAGTAATAACTACTTTGATGTTCGATGACTATTCCTTTTTTGGTTTTATAAATTTTCATTACTCTAAAATTACAATATGGTTACTGAAGTTTTTAATACGTTTGATGTAGCGGTTATCTTCATATCCGGCTGGCCGCCACCCATGCTGATCTCAAGTTCTCCCGGCAATGGTTTACCGTCAACATGAAGTACGGTAGGGGGTAAGTGGAATGTTACCAATTGTGATTCTCCTGGCTGCAGGGAAATGCGTTTGAAAGCGGCAAGGGAGCGAACCGGAAGTTTTTCTTTGCCGGAGGATTTGTGCGAAATATATACCTGAACCACTTCCTCTCCGGCTATCTTGCCTGTATTTAGCACATGGGCGGAAATCTGAATAGAGTCCATTGCGTTTACGTTTGATTTGACATTGAAATCGGAATACTGAAATGAAGTGTAACTCAAGCCGAATCCAAACGGATACAACGGCTCTCCGCTATAGTAGCGATACGTTTGATTGGATACGGTATAATCTGTGAAGGGTGGCAGATCTTTTACCGACTTGTAAAACGTAACGGGCAATCGTCCGGCAGGATTGTAATCACCAAACAAAACATCAGCAATAGCCTGACCTGCCGCCTGGCCCGGATACCACGCTTCAACAATGGCGGGAATATTGGCATTCTCCCAGTTCACTGCGAGGGCACTTCCATTCAGCAATACCAACACCACGGGTTTGCCAAGTGCCTGAATTTCTTTTATAAGTTGTTGCTGAACATCCGGAAGATCGATGCGGGTTCGGTCACCTCCGCGAAAGCCATCAATCATTACATCCATTTCTTCACCTTCCATGCGTGGTGTAATGCCCATACACATAATTACGACATCAGCACTTCTTGCTATTTCTAGCGCTTTCTTTTTTAAATCGGGTTTGGGTGCTGCCCATACCAGTTGAACTTGTGCATCGGCAAAAGTCTCGATGGCTTCGACTACAACCTTATAACGTTTACCGGCTTCAAGTTTCATCGGCACCGACTTTCTTAACCGTGGGTCTCCATACTCATCACGAAAATGATAAATGGTTTTGGTTACAAGACTATCATTAATGTAGAGCTTTGTGTTGCAGGTAGAGATGAAACCGAGTTGATACGTGCCCGATTGCTGAGGTTTGATTTCTCCGCTCCAGCGCACACTGAAGTGATCATCGTCCATATCTTCACGCGGAGCTTTATCAAACCAGTTGGCATCCAGGTTTTCGCTAACGGTGGAATAGAGTGGTGCTCCGCTCAACTCCGTATTGTTAAAGAAATCTGTTTTTAGCCCCGATTCTGTTTCCGATGTAAAAAGTACTTCCGATGGAATAGTATAGAACATCGGCATACCTTCAGCCAATTCCGAGCCTTGTGAAAATGCCACTGTACTTTGGCCTGCTACTTTTTCCTGAATACCCCGAAGCGGAGTGATGGCAGTGGAGGGAACACCATTATAATTTCCAAGCAACATTAGCCATTGGTCGGCATTGGGGCCGATCACAGCAATTTTTCCGACATTCTTTTTTAGTGGCAGAGTGTTATTCTCGTTCTTCAATAACACGATCGACTTTCGCGCAGCCTCGAGTGCCAATGCTTTGTGTTCTTTACTATCGACAACTGAATATGGAATTTGAGCATACTTTACTTTTTCAAGAGGATCGAACATGCCTAGCTTGAATCGGGCAGTAAACAAACGCTTCACAGCGATATCAATCTCCTCTTCGGTGATCAGTTTTTGATCGACCGCCTCTTTTAGATGAAGGTACACTTTGCCGCATTCGAGATCGGTGCCGGATTTGACTGCGAGTGCTGCAGCCTCTTCAGGCGTGGGTACAATTTTGTGGTACTTGAAGATATCGGTAATCGCTTCACAATCGGAAACTATATAACCATCAAAGCCCCACTTTTTGCGTAAAATTTCGCCCAACAATCCCGGGCTTCCACAGCAAGCCTCACCATTATAGCGGTTGTATGCACACATCAATGAATAAGGCTTCCCTTCGCGTATGGCCATTTCAAAATGTGGGAGATACATCTCATGAAGATCATGCTCGTCTGTAATGGCATCAAAGGTATGTCGCTCGGGCTCAGGGCCGCTGTGAACCGCAAAGTGTTTTACTGTAGCTATGGTTTTATAGTAGGTGGGATCATCACCTTGTAATCCTTTTATAAACTGTACAGCAAGCTTTCCGGTGAGATAAGGGTCTTCACCGTAGGTTTCCTGTCCGCGGCCCCAGCGCGGATCGCGAAAGATGTTGATGTTAGGCGACCACAGTGTAAGTCCCTGGTAAATGAACCGCTTATCTTTTCGAACGAAGTTTTCATGTTTGGCACGTGCTTCATCGGCAATAGCCGTGGATATAGTATAGAGTAAGCTTTCGTCCCAGGTAGCACCAAGACCAATGGCTTGTGGAAATACAGTGGCCAACCCCGCGCGGGCAACGCCATGCAATCCTTCCGACCACCAATTGTAACGGGGCACGCCTAACCGCTCGATGGCTGGTGCATCATTTACCATTTGGCTGATCTTCTCTTCGAGTGTCATTCGCGCCACTAGATCATTTACTCTTGCTTCCAGGGGTAACGAGGTATCCAGAAATGGAAATCCAGGCTCTTGTTTCTGTACAGTACATGCATCCGTCAGAAACAAAACGAGCAGGAAGAGGGTCCAGGATTTCAATGCACCAATTGCCGAAATAGGTATTCTAGTCATGCGATTCGGATCAAGCCGATAGGTTTGGAACTTTTAAAACTGTTGAAGGTACTACCTTCGGATAATCATGTGATTCCAATAATCCTCAGTGTTGATTTTTATACATTCATTGTGATGAGTTGTGCAACAAATCTCTTGTTGCACGCTTGTATGACAAGCGCTTTCGGAATGTACGACTTACCTTCTTGATTTTCCAATTGTTTTTTTCAGATTTGCTAAGGTGATGGTGAGGTGAGCATTTTGCGATTACAGAATTTGACATCACACTTTTGGTACAGCATTCATGAATCAATTTTTTCTGCATCATACGCAATCAAAAGAACTTGAAGGCTTCCCGCATATTCTTGAACTTTCCGTTCGGAAGAACACCAGTATTCAACTCGACTCGTTTTGTAACTCTATGAGCGAAGCCATTCGCATCTATTACATACTGGATGGAAAATTCGACTGGGTGATTAATGATCGCAGTTATATTCTTTATCCGGGCGACCTTGCCATTGTGCTTCCGGGGCAATCGCTGCGAGGCGCTCGCGATTTTTTGGACATCGGCACCCTCTCATGGATTCATATTAAGGTAGAGAAATTAGATAAGCAGAAGAAATTGGTGTTGGGCAATTGGAGTGGTTTGCCTGACAGCGAGAGCAACACCATTGCAACAATACTACAATTGAATAACACAAATGTGCTGGTTAATCTCAAAGATGTTTTTGGGCACATCCAATCCATTCGCGAAGAGTTGGTGCATCAGCAGATCGGGTATGGAACGCGCGTGAATCATCTTATTGACGAGATGCTGATCCTCATTGCCCGTCAATCCACGCACCAAACGAACATGCGCAGAGATTTTCCACAAACCTTTATGAAACTCGAACAGGCTCTTCGCCAAAGTTTGTCGCATCCGTGGACGGTGGAAGAAATGGCTGCACTGGTAGGACTTGGCACAACGGCTTTTTCGGAGCGGGTAAAAAGCTACACCGGATTTTCCCCGCTGAACTACCTGATCAATATCCGTATTTCAGAAGCAATCAAATTGCTCAGGCAACAGGATAAGAACGTAACCGACATAGCCCTGGAAACGGGGTTTTACTCGTCACAGCATTTTTCAACCACATTTAAAAAACTCACGGGGTATACTCCGGGGGAATTCAGAAAAAGAAACAATCAGAACATTAATGATCGGTAATTATGGAAAGTATCATCACGATTGAATTGGGAACGAACGCAGTACGCGTCTTTGCCTTTGATATGCACGGTAATGTGATTGGTTCCCGAAAAGGTTCTTATCCTACTTTTCACAGTGAGCCCGATTACAGTGAGCAAGATCCTGAGCAGATTTTTATAACCATGCTATATGTGTTGAAGAATCTGCTCACGGAAGAGATTCATCCCAAAAAATACCAGATACATGCCATCTGTTTTACGGCATCAATGCATAGTCTGCTGGCGATTGACAACCATGGTGTGCCGTTGGGTAATATGATTACCTGGGCGGATAACCGGGGAAAACGGGAAGCGCAGGAACTCAAGAGTTCTGCGCTGGGCGAAGTATTGTATCATGCCACAGGAACACCGCTTCATCCGATGTCGCCCTTGGTAAAAATCACCTGGCTTAGTCGGAATGACAATTCCAGGTTTGCACGCACCTCCAAATTTCTTTCGTTGAAAAGTTACATACTTCACCAACTTACAGGCGAGTATGTTATTGATTACAGTCTGGCTTCTGCCACTGGGCTGTTCAACATTCATTCCCTGACGTGGGAATCTAAAGCACTTGATTTTGCCGGTATTACTACTAACAGACTGCCTGATCTTGTTTCGGTTTTCAATACACCGGGTAAACTTCGGAGAGAATATCAAACATCACTCGGTGTGTCTGCCAGCACCCGGATAATGATTGGATCGAGTGATGGCTGCATGGCCACATTGGGTGCTGGAGTTTGGAACGAAGAAAAAGCAACCATAACCATAGAAGACAGTGGCGCAGTTAGGGTAGTGGGGAAGCAGGTGCTTCGCGATGAAAAGCAACGGTTCTTCAATTACCTGCTTACCGAAAATTATTACGTGTCGGGCGGACCAACCAATAACGGTGGTGTAGTATTCGAATGGTTTACCAAACAGTTTGGAGACTTTTCAGGATTGTTTGATATCGAACGTACCATGGAAAATCTGATACGCGAAGCATCTAATGTTAGTACCGGTTCAGACGGTTTGTTGTTTCTCCCTTACCTGTTGGGCGAGCGAGCACCTTTATGGAATGCCAACGCCCGCGGGTCTTATTTCGGACTAAACATCAAGCATGAAAGAAAACACTTTATTCGGGCTACCATTGAAGGTATCTTGTATGAGATTTACAGTATCGGAAAAATGTTGGAAGAATACAGAACGATTAACAGCCTTTCTTTAAACGGAAGTTTTGCAACCATTCCGTTCTGTTCACAACTGATTGCTGATATATTTAACAAACCTGTCAGCACAGTGTCGAAAGTAAATACCGCAGGGCATGGAGCTTTTTTGCTGTGTGCTACCGATATGGGGGTTTATGCTAATCTCGAGGAAGCGGCAAAGAGTGTTGTGATCAAGGAAACGATCACACCACAGAAACATGATCATGCAGTTTACGCGCGTTACTTCCAGATTTTTGAGCGACTATCCATAAAGCTGAAGGAAGAGTTCGAAGACCTAACCAATCTTCAACACATTGAGTAGATTGCCAATATTGGTAAACCGCTATTTTAGGTACCCTTTCCTCACTCCATAAAAAATATAGTTCGATTAGATAGTAGCTAAGAATTGAGGTGGTGTAATACGTTGTTTTAAGCTGAAAGAACGATTGTTTCAAAGTTGAAAAGGAATGTTAAATTCTTTAAAGTCCTGATAGGCTTTAATACCACACTTTAGTAGACTAGTTTGGATATCCTCATTAGTACGGGTTGGTGAGCATAAGCCTACGGCATGTGTTCGGAATGAAACGCAAGAGTGAAAGCGATTTTTTCAACCTCGGGCGAGAATCAATTCCTGCAAGCTTTTTAGTAATTGGATACCTATCGATATAAATCAGATGACTTAAGTAAGCATACCCTGACTAAATATGAAAAGAATAATGCTTAGCCATATGGGAAAGCCAATTGTGCTAATCCAAGAGGATTCGTTTAACCAAATCAAATCATTTATTCTGGATTTGTTAGCAAAAGAAACCGAAGTAACACTTCACGAATTATTGAAGAAGTGTGAAGAGATAGACGAATTAAAGGAAATGGGTGATAATCTCCCTTTCTTCATACTGAAAGTAAAGCAACATCTCGAACTACAGGATATTATTAAAATGAAAATCGGAATCGGGTTGGATAGACAACAGGTGATTAGCTTACACAAATGCAAAACAAGTCACACTGCATTAAAAAGGAGAATTGAATGAGAAGAGTAAGATATCACTTTGCCTGTGGTTGTCTCTTTAGTATCGTCATTACGTTTTGAGGACATCAGCAGGTTTTTAAATAGACTATTAGTATGAATCACACGATTAATATGAATCACACGATGAAAAAAATTATTCTCTTCGCTTATATTCTTCTGATTGGGACGCTTTCCCTTAAAGCGCAGAACTCAAGCAAGCTTGCTCCCCAGAATTTTGATGTCGCGAGGGAAGGAATTGCTCATGGAAAACTGGATACGATTACATACTTGTCAAAGACGGTAGGATCAAATCGCAGAGCATTAGTCTACACCCCTCCGGGTTTTTCGAAAGGCAAAAAATATCCGGTGTTGTACTTATTGCACGGCATTGGAGGTGATGAGAAAGAATGGTTGAGACACGGACAGCCTCAGGTTATTCTCGACAATCTGTATGCCGATAAAAAACTAGAGCCGATGATTGTTGTGATGCCAAATGGAAGAGCCATGAAAGATGATCGGGCTATCGGAAATATTTTTGACAGTATTAAAGTGCAGGCTTTTGCAGTTTTTGAAAAAGATCTGATTAACGATCTTATTCCATTTGTTGAGAAGAAATATCCAGCCTACAAGGATCAGTCGCATCGCGCCATTGCAGGCTTGTCGATGGGCGGGGGACAATCATTGAATTTTGGCTTGGGCAACCTTGATACGTTTGCCTGGGTGGGAGGATTCTCGTCTGCTCCAAATACAAAAATGCCAAACGTGTTAGTACCGAATCCGGAGGTAGCAAAAGCAAAACTAAAACTGCTTTGGATTTCGTGTGGTGATGCCGATGGCTTGATGGCATTTAGTAAGCGAACGCACGATTATCTGTTTGAAAAAAGTGTTCCGCATATTTTCTATGTAGAACCTGGTGGGCATGATTTCAAAGTCTGGAAGAATGATCTGTATATGTTTTCTAAAATGCTATTCAAAGCAGTGGATCCTAAATCATTTCCTTCCATTACGGTATTGGGATCACCAGCAGGAACCAATGTCAGGTCAGCAAAATATCCGCAGATATTGCCAGACAACCGTGTTATGTTTCGCATGAAAGCTCCGGATGCGCAAAAAGTACAAATTGATTTGGTCAAAAAGTACGACATGATAAAAGATGCCGAGGGATTCTGGTCAGTCACTACTGACACAGTCAGCGAAGGTATTCATTATTATTCCCTGTTGATTGATGGCGTAGCAGTGGCTGATCCGGCAAGCGAAACTTTTTACGGTATGGGCAGAATGGCGGCTGGTATTGAAATACCTTCAAAGAATGGAGACTACTATGCCTTGAAAGATGTTCCTCATGGAGACGTTCGGATGAAGCGATACTACTCTACTGTCTTCAATGCATGGAGACGATTCTATATTTATACGCCCGCGGGATATGATGAAAATTCTAGTAACAAATATCCTGTATTGTATTTGTTACACGGAGGGGGTGAAGATGAAAGGGGTTGGTCAACACAAGGTAAAACCGACTTAATACTCGACAATCTTATTGCTGATAAGAAAGCTAAGCCCATGCTGATTGTAATGATGGATGGTAATACGGGTGGTGGAGGAATTGGTTCTTTTAATGAGCGATCACTGCAAACTTTTGAAAGAGAACTCAAGCAGGTGGTCATACCTTTTGTTGAAAAGAATTACCGGGCCGAAACAAATTCAAAGAGCAGAGCGCTTGCAGGACTATCAATGGGGGGACTGCAAACACTTTATACAGGTATCCGAAATCACGAAATGTTTTCTTATCTGGGTGTGTTTAGTTCGGGTTGGTTTGCGAATAATGCTACACTCTCCGGTCCGGAGTATGCCTTTATGAAGGAGAATGCCTCAGTCATTAACAGTGACATAGAACTCTTGTGGGTTGCAATGGGTGGCAAGGAGGATATAGCTTATGATAATTGTAAAGTGATGCTGAGTAGGTTTGATGAAATGAGTATCAAATATCAATACAGTGAATATCCCGGTGGCCATACCTGGCCGGTATGGAGAAACAATCTCTACAAGTTCGCACCATTGCTTTTTCAGTAGCCGTGGATTTTGAACATGGAAAATGATCCAGCGCATAATCAACAAACACTTAATACTTAAAACATGACTATGATACTTAAATCCTTAAAAAAGCTAACGAAACTCCTGATGCTTGCTATGGTACTCTTTGACGTGACCTTAGCAACAGCACAGGACGGAACAATCTATCCACTTGCAACCCCTTCTGAACCGAATGCAATTCCTCTCGGCACAGGCGGAGTGGAAGCACAACCTTCTCCTGAAACATGGTTCAAGCAATGGGGCGATCCAATGGCACGCAATATTTCAAAAGCTACACTTACACCATTCTTGCCTAAACCTGGCAAGGCAAATGGAGCGGCAGTAATAGTAGCACCCGGTGGAGGATTCCGCTGGTTGTCGATGGGTAACGAAGGATGGGAAGTAGCTCAAGCGCTGGCTGATCAGGGTATCGCTGCGTTCGTGCTTAAATACCGACTCTTCCCAACACCGGAGTCACTTGATGGCTTCCGTGAATCGATGAATAGAACTTTCGCGGCAGCAACACCACCAGCAAGTGATGGAAAAAAAGATACGCCTCCACCCAGTCGTCCACCGATGGACCTTACGAACCAGCTCGCGGATGCCGAAGCTGCTTATACAATGATCGTAACACGAGCAAAAGAATGGGGCGTTGATACAAGTCGCTTGGGAATGATTGGCTTTTCGGCCGGTGCTGGCCTCACCATGCACGCAACACTTCAATCAAAAGTCATGCAACTCGATTTCATTGGTCCCATTTATGGAGGCATGGGGCCGGTTGAGGTACCGAAGAATGCTCCGCCAATGTTTAACGTGATAGCAACTGATGATTTTTTGTTTCGTGGGCAGTTCGGTGTGATCGAGTCGTGGTACAAAGTAGGCAAACCTGTTGAGTTTCACCTTTATCAGAATGGCGGTCACGGCTTCGGTCTTGGCAATCCAAACCGCACCAGCAACAAATGGTTCGATGCATTCATGCACTGGCTTGATGTTAATGGGCTCCTGGTTGCCCGAACCACAAAGAAATAGGATTCGATTCGATCTTGTTGGCCGTGTGCACGGCTGGTAGGCAAAGAAAAAAGTTAAGGCTCGAATTAGCGAACGATACGTTTTAACAAAATGTATAAGAAACTACAGCGGGTTTTTATAGAAGTTTTGTTTCGAAAGTATGCGCACCTTCAGCCTCGATGGATATGAATCAATTTAAGCCGCGCAAATATTGATGATGAAGGAGAAAAATACTTTTGTCAGCGAGATGAACCTGAGTAGCTACAATAGCCACTACAAAATTCTTGTTGCCGTTGACTGTATAATATTTGGTTTTGATGGATCAAAACTGATGGTGCTATTGATTAAAAGAGGTTTCGAACCTGAGAAAGGAAAATGGTCTCTGATGGGAGGGTTCGTACGTGAAGACGAAGGAGCTGATGAAGCAGCGAACAGGGTTCTGAATCAACTTACCGGAATGAAGAGCGTCTATATGGAGCAACTTGGTGCATTTGGGGATGTGAATCGCGATTCTGCAGGCAGGGTCATTTCTATTGCCTACTTTGCACTGATCAATATTACTGACTATAACGAACGACTTCAGCTTGAACACGAAGCGAAGTGGTTTTCATTCTCTGAAAACCCTGACCTTATTTTTGACCATCAGAAATTGTTGGTAAAGGCAAAGGAGCGGCTGCGCGAAAAGGTCGCAACTGATTCCATTGGTTTTGAACTCCTTCCTCCAAAGTTCACGTTGCCGCGATTGCAAAGCCTGTATGAAGCTATTTACGAAATGCCTCTAGATAGGCGAAACTTCATCAAGAAAATGCGATCGCTTGGAATACTGAATAAGCTCAATGAAAAGGAGCGAGGTTCATCAAAGAAGGGTGCATACTACTATGAATTCAATAATCGGAACGATCACGCCAATTCCAAAATTACCAAAAAGTTTGTTTGACAATGATTGTCCATCGAAGGTAAATCTCTATGCAGGCTGAATCAAGATTGAAAGAGATTGAGTGATTTGCAGAGGAAGGAAATTCGGTGGTCTTGAAATTTTTGAGTATTAATCGATTGGCATAAACGTTCGATTCTCTCGGCTTCACAAAATTCAAAAAACTCAAGATCAGGATTGGTTTTGAATTTTAAGACGGATCAATCCAGCTACTTTAAATTATCCGGTTATTTAGTGCGAACTGCATGAGTTGTGAAGTGTTGTGAACCCCCGTTTTTTTTAGAATGTTTTTTCGGTGCGTCTTTACCGTCTCATCTGCGATGAAAAGCTTATTCGCAATTTCGAGGCTGGTTAAGCCTTCGCAGAGTAATTTGACAATTTCAATTTCGCGTTCGCTCAGTTTGAATTGCGCAATCGGGTTCTCTGTGGAATTGAATGAGTGAATTAAGTCAAAATAGGATTTTCCGCTAACCACCCGGATGATGGCATCGCTAAGTTCACGGCCCGAATTACTTTTCAAGAGACATCCATCAATGCCAATTCTCAGAATCTCTTCGATGAAGGATTTTTGCGCGTACATGGTAAGGATGATGATTTTTGTTTTTGGATACAGCTCTTTGATTTTTTGAGCGCACTTCAGACCGTCCATTACGGGCATATTGATGTCGAGCACTACAACATCAACGGTTTGTTTTGATAAAAATGAGAGCACATCTTCACCATTGTTTACACTACCGCTAACTTCAATACCTTGCTGGGAGTTCAATACGGCTTGCAATCCTTCGAGGACTATTATGTGATCATCGGCCAGTAAAACATGGATTGGATTCATAGTAACGGAATTTCCAGATTCATTGCGAAGCCGGTTTTTCCCTTTGTGTTGATAATTAAATGACCATTCATTTTTTCAGCTCGCGTGATAATATTTTGCATACCCATGCCGACTGCACCATTGGCTGATGGTTGTATGCCGATGCCATTGTCTTCATAGATAACACTAAGATATTCGTTTTTTACCTGTGTGATATTAATTTCAATTTCCGTTGCCCGGGCATGCTTTAACGTGTTGTTGATCAATTCCTGAATGATGCGGTACAGGTTAATGCTTTTTACCTTATCAAGCTCATCACTAAAATCGATGGCGTGACGAATATGTATCGCCTGGCTGTTGTTCACCACATCAATAAGATCTTTTAGCGCACTTTGGAAGCCGAAGTGTTTTAACGAGGCGGAGTCAAGCTGGTGGGATAACTTCCGAACTTCCTCAATCGACTGCCGCGCTATTTTACTAATGCTTTCTGCGTGATGCAAATGAGAGCTTCCTTTAGATTCCCGCAGAAAGGTATCGGCATACATGGTTAAGGTAGTGAGTAAACTTCCCAGGTTATCGTGTAGCTCCTCAGCGATACGTTGCCGCTCCAGGTCCTGACCTTCCAGCAGGTTATAGGCCGATTTCAGTTCTTGTCGCTTCAATAGATCTTCAATTTTCTGGTAGGCAATTTTTTTCTTAATCAGTTTGCGCTGATAAAGGTAGATGAACATGACGATCGCGACTGTGAGTAGCAGCATCCCGAATGATCCGGCAACGAAGATGAGTTCCTGACTTAACTCCTTGCTTTCCATAGTGCGAAAAAGAATATGAAGTTCTTTACGATGTTGGATACGTTGTGCAGAATCCATGAACTGTAGAAACGCTCCGGAGACTGGGACAGAATTTCAGACGACAGGAGAAACGAAAAGAATGCTCCTGAGAAATATATAAGGATGCCGGTCACCAACCAGAACTCCGGATTCTTATCGATAAAAATATCGGTCTCGTTTTGGTAGATGTCGAAAAAGTATAGGACAGACAATATGATCATAATACCGGCCTCCAGCGTTCGGGAGAATGTATTGAAGGTAACGAGTTTTGAGATGAAGGTCGCATCAATGATGTACGAAATAATGAAGATCAAACCCGAAATAATGATCACGAGCCGATACTTGCTTAGCTTGTGGTAGAAGAATGTGAGCAGGAGGTATCCCTCCAATAAGCCGTATAGGTGGGCCACCGGTAAGTTGTTCTTTACGCCAATGAGGGAGAGCCCACGCATTACCATGTCGCTGAGAAAGGAGAGCGCGATCATCATCAGAATAATTCGAATGTTCCCCGAGTAAGAACGCGCGAACCGCCACCCGATCAGAAGACCGGGTAGCGGTGAGAAAATAGAAATGTACATTAATACTGTACCGAGCATATTCTATTGACATCGGTTAGGACATGGTGCCGAAGTGTTAACAATAGGCGGGGCATCGGCATCGAATACCATTTCTTTCGGAGCCAGTTTTTCTTTTCCAAAATCCGGATCGATGTCAAACAAATTATGGCCGCTTTGTAAGACCGGCATCAGGAAAGCATCGGGTATGGGGCCTGTGCTGGTAGAACTTATTCCCATGTAAACCCGGATACCCGTAATGGAATTTGCGGGATGAGCGGCATTGTATTTATCGATTGCAGTTGTGAGTTCTTTGATGGTATTGAGTCCGAAAGCGAATCCGTAAATATCTTTCTTAGCGTCATAGGTTCCATCAACATCTCGTATGGCTTTGTAAGCCGCCAGTTTTTTTGCGGCTTTCAACGTATCGATAGGATCACCTTGATCGGGATCCATCGGGCGATGACGACAGACACTGTCCAGTGTTTGCTCGCTTAGAAATGACAGCGGTTGCGTTAACGACTTCATTTTGGCGGATGCAGCAGACTCCGTGAGTTGTTGTTGGTCGACCTGACTGGTTTTTTGGTCGCAGGCAGATAACCATGCTACGAGGCAACATGTGGTGCAGATTGCTTTGATTGGTTTCATATAGGATAAGGTTTAGTTGGTTAGATGATACAAAGTAGCGGAAAACAGAATTTCAAATAAATACCTACCTGTGGGTATTTGGCTGTCTAAACTAAGGTAAAGATTATTTAGGATACGGACAGCAACATCAATTCTATAAATACCCTTTCGCAGAATGTCAATCCCACCCCAGGGGTATTGATTTCAAGTGGCATACAGCGATAGTTTTATCAGTAAATATTAAACGTTACTACTATGAAAAAAATGCATCAATTCATTCTCGCGTTGATTTTCATGACTTCTGCTTTTGTTAGTTTTGGTCAGCGAACAATTTCTGGAAAAGTGACAGACACAGCGGGTAACCCGCAACCAGGTGTTAATGTTGTAATTAAGGGAAGTGCAAACGGTACAGTTACAGGCGCGGATGGTAGCTTCCGGCTTGACAATGTAAAGACTGGCGATGTAATTGTTTTTACTTTAGTCGGCTATGCAACTGAGGAGGTTAAGGTTCATGAAAATACACCGTCTAATTTAAATGTTACCATAAACGAGGGTCAGTATTATTCTGAAGTTGTTGTCTCAGCGATGTCATCTGAGTCGAGTGATTGGATTGGGGCCACCTTGGCGTATAATTTGGACGGATCGGATCCAGACAATATAATAGCAGCGGCTAAAACCAAAATAAACACCGCGACAAAGTTCAAGGGAAAATTTAGATTAAGTACTATCGGAAATTTTGCAAAACCCACGGGTACAATAGATACCGCGTCTTTACGCAAGAACATTCGTTCTGTAGCGCAATCAAGTCAAGGCTTGTCAATTGGATTGGAACCACTTTACAATATTAAACACACTTCAGATTTGGATTTCCGGGGTTGGGCAACGTTTAATTATAAACTCAACATTTTTGGGATTGAAAACGATGGAAAGAAAGAGGATGTGAATCTAAGACAGTTCAGGCTCACAACTGGACTTGAACTTGATGCTTTTGAATTCGATAATGGGGGTAAAAGGATTCATCTTGGGATAGAGGGAGCTTGGACAAAATTTAGCAGTGAAACGTACAAGAAAATATTTAATGAAGATAAAAACAGCTTGTATTCCCTAGAATGGTTGGTAGTAGTCCCATTAACTGGAAATCTGGGTATAGCCGCAGGACAGACATTAGTAAAAGGGATAAAGCCAACGTTTAGTGCAGGAATCATAGTGGCAGCTTCTAAATGATATTTTGGAACTTGTGAGATCATCAGATACAAATGAAAAGACCACACCTGCGTGTGGCCTTACTTTCATCAGCGGATAATAAAATATTAAACCTAACCATCCCAACAACATCTACACCATCATCTCCTCTCTCACGGTAACATTACCGGGGCGGTCGGTAACTGTGATCACTACTTTGAATCCTGTCAGAACAGGAATGTTTACAGTAGCCAAATAGCGCCACTCCTGACGGTTGTCTGAGGCGAGGGCATCGCCTGCTTCAACAACGGTGCCGTTGGCTTGTTGGATAGTCACCTTCACCGACTGCAACTTGTAGGGAGTGGCAAGACCTATTCGGATCACATCACCCGGCTGGCCGTGGTAATTCTCCAGGTCGATGATCTCTACTTCCGGTGCTTTCAGGTAATCGGCTACGGCTGCACTATAGGCCGTCATGAAGGCATCGCCTTTTACTGTGGCTTCATATTCAGCTTTTACATCGGGTATCGCCATACTGGCTTTGCCATACCGTGCGGCCTTACGGAACCGCTCGCGCTGAAGCTTTTGCTTTTCACTCAGTTCGCGACCACCTTCGGGCGCAGAGGCCAGAAACGTGCGACCACCACGCTGGCGCATCACCAGCTTCTTACCTACTTTTCCACTTACCCCATCGATCAAGGCATTGAGATTTACATTGGCCATAACTTTTTTGTTTTTAGTTAAATAAATTGATTTTAGAACCTGTTCTCGTTTTGATGCGCATCGCCAAAGAACACTACAAACTTCGCGCGGCACACCGCCACCAGTTGTCGGGGTGAAATTTTTTTGAAATATTTTTTTCTGGCTTTATTCTGGCTCTATCCTGGCTCTTTCTGGCTTGGGTTGGTTTTTGGCTTCTGGTTACTGGCTTTTGGCCTTACAATAGCCTTGCTTATCTGTTCCATTTTGGTGATTTTGGTAGTGGTAATCGTTGTATAGTATGGGAGCTGGAAAAAATCCTTACCTGCGGTATCGCATCATTCATTCGTGCCTTAGCAACCGCCAACATAGATTCTGGACGATAGCCCAACTGATAGCCAAACTGGCCGACCACGATTTGGCGGTAGACAAACGAAGTGTTGAGCGCGACCTGGAAGCTATGCGTTACGACACACGACTGAATTACAACGCACCGATCGTGTACGACCGCAAGGCGAAGGGATATTGTTATACCGACACATCGTTCAGTCTCGACCGTTTGCCGCTCACCGAAGATGATTTGCGGGCACTCACGCTCGCCACCAACATTTTGCATCAATACCGTGGAGCGAAAGTGGTGAGCCAGTTTGAAGGCGTGGTGGACAAGCTGGGCCAGGTGGTAGAGCACTTGCGACAGCCACAAAATAAAAAGCTGATTGCCTTTGAGCATGCTCCCTACTACAAAGGCCATGATTTTTTCGATGCCGTGTTACAGGCCATTACCGATCAGCAACCCCTGCGCATTATGTATCGAAAGTTTGACGGCACCAAGAATGATGAGCATCTGTTGCATCCGTATTTCTTAAAGGAGTATCGCGGGCGCTGGTATCTGCTGGGCTACAGCGAAGCGAGGCATTATATACTAACACTGGGCCTCGACCGCTTTGTATCGCTGGCACCGGGAAGTGTAGCCTTTAAAGAAAACAAAACATTGAAACCAAAGGCGTACTTCGAGCACACGCTTGGCGTTACTTTGGGCAAAGGACCTGTGGAAGATGTTGACCTCTGGTTTTCGAATGCGCTGGCGCCTTATATAAAGACACAACACCTGCATCATACACAAAAGACCTTGCGCGAAGATGAAAGTGGTTTGGTGATCCGCCTGAAGTTGATCCCCAACCCTGAGCTGCTGAGTTTGATTTTAAGTTACGGTGCCGATGCACGCGTGCTTGGGCCGGAGATACTGAAAGAGAAAGTGAAGAAGACGGTGGGGGAGATGATGCAGCATGCAAAGTAGTGTCTGATGCTCTTGGGTTCAGTTTAGCGCATTCCATATTGCCAACCACTTACCATATGTCGTTACTGTAAAGCAGATTCGAAAAAGCGAATCCATTGAATCCTTCCGCAAATCTACCTCAAAGTAAAGCCCTGATAAACTGATCAGGGCTTTTGAATTTTTGAATTCCTACTTAGATGGTAGTGACCTTAATATTTCAGAAGTGCCAGAAAATTCGCGCCCAGGTTTTCAACGATGATTTTACGATAGCGAACACTCTTGCGATAGTCCATGGTCATGAATTCATTCCAGGGTTGGTCCCAATCGGTTTGTTTGGCCATGATGAAACCAAGTTCTTCTGAGCCGCCCAGGTTTACATTTTGTCTTTTGACGGGAAGTTGCCTGCGAGATGCGTCAATGTATTCTGTAAAATCCAGGATGGTAAAATATTTGGATCCGGCAGATAATTCCTTCAGCGCCTCTGTTCCGGAGTTTACATACGAAATCTTTAATGCCGGGGCACTACTCTTTTTAATTTTCTCAACAACCTTTACGTGGGTGCTTCCTTCAATCACTTTCGCGCTGTAGTCTTTCAACGCGGTACCGATCTCGTCTATGCGCGTAATGTTGGGTGCATTGTTTGGCGTGAGCAACACCACCGGGTTATTCATAAACGAAGGCGTGAACTTGAAGAGCTTCTTTCGTTCATCTGTAACCGTAACATTTGTCACCCCCAGAATATCCTGTGTGTTTTGAACGGTTGATAAGAAGGTAGGGAAGACTTGCTCTTTTCCCGCATACTTGATTTCCAGTTTCTTGCCGTACTTGGTTTGCACGAAGCTGGCAAAGTCATCGAGAATGTCTGCGCATACACCTTTCATCTTTCCGGTGGATGCATCTTTGTAAATTAATCCGGGTTGCTCGTAATAGACAACAGTAAGTGTACCACCATTAGCTTTTACCTGCGACCACGAATCGCCAGCATACTTTTGCCCCCAACAGGCTGAAGCGCATAGTACGCCAGCAAAAAATAAAATCGTTTTCATGTAGGTTTAGGTTTAGAGTTATTGCCTAAAGATTAGAAGACTGTTACTACTTATCAAAGCAGATGAGCGGTAATCCTTACAGACAATCGACCGTAAACGATTGCTGAAAAGTTTTTCTTTAGGGTAATGGCTACGTTGTGACCAACAAAAATCTTACAGATGTGGTCAGACAGGTCGGATGTCAACGATTGCATCCTTGTTGATCATGCCATATATGTGGGGAAAAAGCTCCTGGTTGGTAGCGGGCTCATAACGAACGGGTGCCTTGAGTTTAGTTTCATCCAGGCATATGAGCAGCAGGCTGGATGCTCCTTTAAAGTAACGCTCAAGCACACCCTGAATCTGATGATCTTCACAACAATGGATGAATTTTTCAATAGCGTACGCTTCGGGGGCAAAGTCGGGATGCGGAGTCAGCTCGGTCCAGCGGGATGTTGTGGTAATGTGATAAATCATGTGGGAAGATACCCCATAACGACCAATTCATCTAACCTTAACATGCGGGTAACGCCATCGTCTTTTTGAAATTCTAGTTTTGATCATTCGCACCACGTTGTCCCTCTGGTGCCAGAATAAAGATAGGACAGAAAAAAAGCTGCCACAAAATTGTTGTGGCAGCTTTTTTTTGTTGCCGCTGCGTTATTTTGGTTGATGTTGCATGAGTGTGTTTATAATGGATGCGGTAGTATCTGGCGATATTTTCTCAGTTAGGTAGTGCTGATTTTTTCCGGTAGTATTCCATCCGTTTTCGCCTTTGTCTGTAATGGTAATGCTCCCTTTCGTCAGGTTGTACCAGGGTGCAGCTCCGCGAACAGCAACCAGCACGGCTGACTGATCCCAACTCATGCGTCCTTCACGATCGCTTTCGGTCATGTTGATGCAAATGCGATAAACATCTTTCACCGGGCTGTGCTGCATCGATGGATTAGTAATAAGGGGTAGTCCTGTTTTAATGCGAAAGCCAATCTCTACGCCACTGTAAATAACTGGAGCTGGAAAATTTTCGAATGCATACTTCGCGGCAGGTGCATCCATCCGTACATTGTATTCAGCACCGGTAGGAAAGCTACCGGCCATGCTCACTAACTGTTTTACTTTTTTTCGAACCAGGGTTATGCCGTCAAGGGCTGAGTATTGGTCGGGTTGTGACTTCAACAGATTGGATATGTTAGTAAGGAAACCTACCGTAATAAGGGTAACACTGCCATCGGGTTGTTGCGAAAGTACCTGGCGATACAGCGATACAGCATCTGGAGTTTCAGCATTCATTTTTATGGTGTGTGGGTAACGTGCCAACAACGTGTCTGTCCAGTGTTGAAAATCTTTTGTCGTGAGAGCATCACCGGTTGGAACAGCAACAGGCATGTCGGGTCGATTAAAGTACGTGTTGAGTACATCAAATACCGCGGCAACACCTTCGTACTTGGTACTGGCAATAGTGGCCAACAGGTTTACTTCACCATAGTCGGCCATAGCATGTAGCAAGGTTAATGCGCCCACGTCATCATAGTCGGGGCCCATGTCGGAATCAAAAATTATACGCAACGGTTTGGTTTCTTGTGCGAACATAGAATCGGCACACAGCAGGGTGAGCAGCACGATGAATGAGCTGATCTTCATCATCCAGTTATTTTTTCTTTAGTTCGATACAGTGCTTCGAAGCTTCCAGCATGGTGGTTACCCAAAAGTCATTTTCATTTTTCTTTAAGTACTTCAGGAACTCGCGGTGATTTTTTAAATCACAGTTAATGGAGTGACCACCACCAACACCGTGAAACAAAATAACCAGCAATGCATTTTCTTTACGTGCTTGCTCGGCCCATTGAATGAGTTGACCGGCATTACCCTCATCCACCGGATGGCAGTCGATATTCTTCAGGTTAATCGTTTCGATTTTATTAAGTTGATTATGGACACCTCGCATCGACACAAATTGCGTACTGATGGCATCAATGAAAGAACCTTCGCTGGTTTCGGTGTCGCCACAGGTGTAGGCAAAGGTTCGTTCTCGTTTTCCATCTAGTGCTTCCAGAAAAGTATTGGTCATGTCGAGTTCGCGCATGAGTTCGGCCAGGGTGTACTTGCTCAAATCGTTAATGGAAGACACCCACGACCGTCCGGGTTTGGCGCCATCGCAGGGATGATACAACGTATGGTTTCCTAATTCATGACCATTGGCGGCAGCGCGTCTCCAGTCTTGAATACGGTTTTTACTCCCCGAGGCAGCAGCCGAAATATAAAAGGTAGCTTTCAGTCCTAGCGAGTCCAAAACTGGCAGCGCATTGTCGAGGTGTACTTCGAGTGCATCATCATAGGTAAGCACAACCGCGGCTTTCTTGCCGTGCCAGCGTTTGAGTTGTGGTTGCTGAGCGTGTGCCGAAAGAATGAAACAGAGAAAACAGAACAGGAGGTACGTGCGGATCATGATTCAAATTGTTGATGTAGGGCAATTTCTGTTTTTCTGCATACTTCCCCAAGAATTAGGAGTAGTGAAATTGGAACTCGCAGGATAACCCTGTATTTTTCTACTTCAACCGAATTGCTATGCTGAAACATTACTGGATAACGGCTCTTCGAAACCTGGGCCGGAATAAACTGTTCACCTCGATCAATGTTATCGGACTCTCCATCAGCATTGCCATTTTTCTAGCGCTTACCGGCTATGTAAAGTATCAGCTCAGCTACGATACATTTTATGCCGATGGCGATCGCATCTATCGTATTGATTACTACGAATACCAGGAAGGACAACCTGTGTTAGAAACCGCCCGCACACACGATCGAACAGCATTACTTACCCACGCGTATGTTCCGCAAGCAGAAGTCGTGGCACGTATGTATCACGAGAAGGCCTTCATCTTCACGGAACACGTTCGAATCGTTGATCAGGACATGCTGTTTGCCGACAGCTCATTTTTGAAAGTGTTCGAATTGACAATGCTTAATGGCTCACGGGAAACTTCCCTGGTGGCTCCGCATTCGGTAGTAATTTCGAAGTCGCAGGCCGAAGTATACTTTGGTGAAGAAGATCCGATGGGTAAAACACTTTACTTCAATGAACGATTACCCATTACAGTTACCGGTGTATTTGAAGATATTCCGGATAACACCTCCATCAATTTTGATTTTCTGATTTCGTGGTCAACCATGACCGACTATGGCTGGACCTCGCGCGAAGGGTCGTTTGATCATCCCGGAGTTTTTACGTTTGTAAAGCTTCGCGAAAAGGTAACAGACCTTGAAGCCGTGAACAACAGACTCACCGACATGGCCAACGAGCACATCACTACGCTGGAGAAGCGTGGCCACACGGCACGGTATGTACTCCGTCCATATGAGGAACTTCATACGACAGCCGGACTTTCGGGCGAATTGAAACCTGGTACCAACAGAGTATTGCTGCTGGCGCTGGTGTCGCTTGCTGTTTTTATTCTGGTGGCAGCATGGATAAACTACATTAACCTGGCATTGGCCAGATCGTTGGAACGTGCCGATGAAATTGGTGTGCGCAAAGTATTCGGAGCAACACGCCTTGCCATTAGTGGCCAGTTTCTGTTGGAGGCTGTGATCCTTTCGGTGGTTACATTTTTTATCGGGTGGGGATTGTTCCTTCTTTTCACCGGCCCCTTGTCGAACCTTTTGTTTACAGGCATTACATTTTTGCCCAACGATATTTTTACAGGGCTACTTTGCTTCATTGGATTTGTTACAGGTACTACCCTCATTGCGTTTTACCCGGCTCATTTTATTTCGAAGTATAAGCCCGTGTTGATTTTGAAAAACAAGTTAGGAAGTGGCCGCGGCCGCGCGAAAATTCTTCATCAGGGGTTAATGATCTTTCAATTGTTTCTGGCGGTGGCCATTGTGGGCATCACCTTTATTGCCGGGAAACAACTTGCTTACATGCGCGAGTTTGATTCGGGTTTTAATGCAGCACAAACCATCACCTTGCGCGGACCAGCGTCCACCAATTCTGATTCGCTGCGATATGTTCGCTACACACAATTCAGGGCAGATGTACTGCAGCAGTCGGAATTCCGATCCGGTACAGCTTCGATGAATGTTCCCGGCCAGGAAATTCGCTTTCATGATGAGGCTGTTCATGCTGTGGGTTCGGATAACCTTAAGAACCAATCGTACTGGATCATGTGGATTGATGAAGGTTATCAAGAAACATTTGCAATGACCTTGTTGGGCGGAAGAAATTTTAATCAGACAGAAACAGGCGAAACCTGTATGGTGAATGAGTCCGCAGCCATTTCGCTCGGTTATAAAAATCCCACCGATGCCGTGAATACCGTGGTGATGACACAGGATCAGAAAAAAGTAACCGTGGTGGGCGTTTGGAAAGACTATCATCATGAGTCGCTGCATAAATCCGTGCAGCCCATTATTTTCTTCCATCGCCATCCACACGAGTATGGATATTACTCGTTTCAGGTGCAATCGCGGCAGGGCAATTATTTAACCACCCTCGAAAAAATCTGGAACAGGCACTACCCCAACGATCAGTTTGTGTACTACTTCATGGATCGTTTCTATGAAGATCAATATCGTGCGGATGCCTTGTTCGGAAAGCTGCTCATGTTGTTCAGTGTTATTTCCATGGCCGTGGCAAGCTTAGGGTTGTTTGGCATGGCCACACTCGCCTTGGTGAAAAAGACAAAAGAAATTGGCGTTCGAAAAGTGTTGGGTGCTTCGGTCTGGAATATTCTGGTAATGATTTCGCGAAGCTACGTAAAGCTGATCGCCATCAGTTGTGTGTTTGCTTTTCCGCTGGCCTACTCCCTCACGCAGCGATGGCTACAGGGGTTCGCCTACAAAATAGAAATTCAGTGGTGGATGATTGTACTGCCGGGTTTCACGGTGTTGCTAGTCACGTTGCTTACTATTGCTGGTCAATCGCTGCGGGCAGCCACGGCCAACCCGGTGAAGAGTTTAAAGGAGCAGTAGTTAATTTACTTCCGCTTTGTCTTGGTGCCGGTCTCCAGTTTGATCATCGTTTCGCGCACGGCAATTTTTGGCAAAGTATCCGCGTTGGCCTTGAGGTACTCCTTCAACAACTTCCGGTAGTGCTTATCCATGCTGCGCAACACCCACGAGATGGCTTTGGTGATGAGAATTTCTTTTTCACTTTTCAGCCGATCGATGTTTTCGAACGCTACTTCTATAAGCGCTTCGTTGCCGGGCTTGCGCAGCGGACTGCAAAGCAATACAATGGAGGCTCTTCGCTTTTGGATGTTTTTACTTTTGGAGAACCGGATCAATAAAGGCTTCCACTTTTTCCACTGGAGTGGAATTTCATTGATCGTGTAGGTGCCTGTACACACGGAATCAACCTCGGCCCAGCCAACTAAATGATCGAGCCAGTGATCGAAAAGGGCAGGATCAAACTGTCGTTGTGCGTTGGTGGAATAGTCCAGCAGGATTCCGGCCATACATTTTTCGGTAGATGATTTTCCTTCCACCAGGCTGGTTAGCAAAGCAGCGAATGTTTCGGCTGTTATGTCCTTATGGTCTCGCATCCATTCCTTGGCGATGGCTCGCAATACAGGCGCACTGATGGGAAAGCGCGGATGGTCGTTGCCCAGGTAACTGTCAGAAAAGGTGTGTTGGGTTGCCTTGCCCGACAGGCTGATGATGGCGTCTAGTATTTCGCGGTGATGTGGATTCATAGTGAGTTTGCCAGCCTGAAAGATAGTAAGTATCGTCAATGCTGGTGTACTTTCCTTCCATCACATTTGTGATTTGAAATTCACCCAAAAGTGAACAAATTGCCAGTGTTTATGTTCTCAGGATATAACTCCCCCAACGTATGAAAACTCTATGTGTAACGATTTTAATGATGATCATGTCTGTTTCTTCGATCTATGATTTCAAACTCAATAGCCTCGATGGCGAATTGATTGACTTTGCCAAGTACAAAGGCAAAACACTGTTGATTGTGAATGTGGCCAGCCAGTGCGGCTACACACCGCAGTATGCCGACCTGGAAAAATTGCACGAGCAGTTTGGCGATAAGATTACCATCCTTGGATTTCCGGCCAATAATTTTGGCGGCCAGGAGCCAGGCACTAGTCAGGAGATTGCTTCATTCTGTCAGAAAAATTATGGAGTGAAGTTTCAGATGTTCGAAAAAATTTCGGTGAAGGGTGACGATCAGCATGCACTATACAAATATTTGAAAGAGAAATCGGGTAGTGAGCCGAGCTGGAATTTCTGCAAATACCTGGTGAAGCCTGACGGCACGGTGAAGTTCTTTGCCTCAAAAGTGAATCCGCTCGACAAACAAATCATTGATGAGATTAATTAAGGCCGGGCTACTGGTTGTTGTTACGATGGGAATAGTTGCCTTTTTATCCGGAAAATTTTCGCGTGCGAATACTTCTCTAAAGGTTAGTGGCACGATTTACGACTTTACCATGAAGTCGTTGGACGGACACGATATTGATTTCAGTCAGTACAAAGGAAAGTACATGCTGATTGTTAACACCGCCTCCAAGTGCGGGTATACTCCGCAGTACACCGATCTGGAAAAACTGCACGATCAATTTGGCGACAAGGTAGTGGTGCTGGGTTTTCCGGCTAATGATTTTCTGTGGCAGGAGCCTGGATCGAATGAAGAGATCGCTTCGTTCTGTCAGAAGAACTACGGTGTAAGCTTTCAGATGTTTGAAAAGATTTCGGTGAAAGGAAAAGATCAGCATCCGTTGTATCAATGGCTGGAAGCAAAATCGGGCGAGAAACCTTCCTGGAATTTTTGCAAGTATCTGATTGATAAAAATGGTAATGTTGCAGGCTTTTATCCTTCGAAAGTAAACCCGCTGGATAAAGCCATAATCGATAAAATCACGGCACCTTGACGAACTCCAAAGCCTGGCTTGAAGCCTTTCGGTTACGAACCTTGCCGCTGTCGCTCTCGTGTATTGCCATGGGCGGATTTCTGGCGGCAGGAGCCAACGCTTTTCGTACCGACATCTTTCTGCTCTGCATTGTTACCACCATTTTTCTGCAAGTACTTTCCAACTTGGCCAACGACTATGGCGATTCGGTTCACGGTGCCGATAGTGCCGATCGTAAAGGTCCATCGCGTGCCGTGCAAAGCGGGGCGATTACAGCACACAGTATGAAAGCAGCTGTGATTGTGTTTGTAGTACTTTGTTTGATCAGTGGTGTTTCGTTGTTGCTGGTTTCGTTCGGGCTTGACTGGAACGCTATACTTTTCTTTTTTGGATTGGGCGTGCTAAGTATCATGGCCGCCATCGCCTATACGGTAGGGAAGAAGCCGTATGGGTACATAGGCCTGGGCGATTTTTCGGTGCTGATATTTTTTGGGTTAGTGGGTGTAGTAGGTTCGTACTACCTGTTCACCAAGCAAATCACCGGCTTGGAAATTCTGCCGGCCATGAGCTGCGGACTTTTTTCTATTGGTGTGTTGAACATTAATAACATTCGCGATATCGAATCCGATCGCAAGGCGGGCAAGTTCTCCATTCCGGTTCGTATTGGTCGCGACAATGCGGTACGGTATAATTGGTTTTTGATCGTTTCGGGTTTGTTGAGTAGCGTGGTCTATGTTGTGTTAACTTATCATTCCGAATGGCAGTTTTTATTTTTGCTGAGCACTCCGTTATTTATTCGCATAGGTGTGGCTGTAGCGCGAAAACCTTCGCATGAGCTCGATCCGTATCTTAAACAAATGGCCATCGCCACCTTGATCTTTGTGCTGCTGTTTGGCGTTGGATTGATTGCGAGGTAGTAAGCCCTGAATAATTTCTGTATTTAATTCAGCTTTAAACCATTTCATGGAAAGCAGTGTCTAAGGAGCGTTGACTTCATGCAATTTTTTTTAAATACCCTGCGTTTTAAACTTTATGAAATACTTTCTTTTTCTTTCGGCACTGTTGCTGTTGTGGTCGTGTCAGCGTGAACCCGATGATGCGCGGTTGGTTGATCAACTGGTGGTGTCTACCAATTACGATCCGGTGGCAGATTTCAGCGAGTACACTACGTATGCTATTCCTACGGATACTATTGGATTTTTATCGAATACAAATCCGAATGATACGCTGTTGATTGCATCAGAATCTTCTTATCCGCGTCCTGTATTGCAAGCCGTTAAAGCGAATATGGATGCGCTGGGCTTTACCCGTGTTGACCGAAATGCCAACCCGGATATTGGTGTGAATGTGTACGTAGTAACCAACATCGATTTGTATCAACAAGTAGTGTATCCGAATTACTATTACTCCAACTACTACGGGTATAATTCCTACTATTACTATCCGTATGTTCAGACGTATGCCTATAACACCGGCATGTTGGTAGTAGAAATAGTCGACATCAAAAACAAGACTGCCAACAATAAGGTAAAGGTAATCTGGTACGCCTACCTTGGTGATTTGTATAGTGCTATGGAACTGATACCCCAATCAGTCGAGGGCATCGATCAGGCGTTTGTTCAATCTCCTTATTTAGCTGACTAATGAAGAAGTTTATTCTGATACCCTTTCTGTTTCTTGTTTTGTCGGCATCGGCACAACAACGCATGTTCTACCTCAATTGGGACATTAACAAACCTGCTTCGAACACACGTTGGATAAATAACTCGAGTGCGGCTGGTGGTAAAGTAGGCTACCGCAAGTTCATGGAGCGAAGTGAAAACAAGTTTTCCACCGGTCTTGATTTTAGCTGGACAACGTACAGTCAATACAAGCCTACCGAAACTTTTCAGCAGGAAAACGGAGCGATCACTACGGATTACTTTAACTATGTTTTTCAATATACGCTCACCGGCAGCGCACACTATAATTTTATCGCGCGTGAGAATTTTTATGTTTATGGCGGACTCGGCTTGGGCGCGATGTACAATAAGTACAGAGTCTACTATAACATTTGGGTAGAGGGCAACGAGAGTTGGGGGTTCCTGGCGCGACCAGAAGCGGGTGTTATCGCGCGCATTCCGGGTAAATCATTTGGCGGGATGGCGGCACTTCATTACGATATCTCAACCAACAAGAGCGAAGACTATGGTTACAATAATTTTTCCGCTTTAGGTTTTCAGATCGGCATTGTGCTGATGACGCGATACTAAGAAAAAGTTGCTGGTTGAAATAACCAGCAACTCAAATATGCTAGAACTTCCCTTCCTTTTTTGTCAGGTTAAAGAAGTTGGTCAGGTCGGTACCGGTAGCTTCTTCAAACGCGGCTTTCATATCTTCGGGCTGCGGATGTTTATTTTTCCACTTATTGAAATAATGCTGAATGGCCAGGGCGGCTTTGTCGGGACCAACGTTCGATTCAAGCAGATACATCCACAAGGCGGTTTTTACATACGACACCATTCCGTATTCATCACTGCTGGGAAACTGATCGGCCGGAATATCCATCGGTGATTTTGTCGGCAAATTCTGATTCACCGCATTGTAAATTACCGATAGGAATTGCTGAGCAGGCAGGGCTTTCAGATTTTTTGGAATAGCATCTCCGAACACACTGTTGGCCCGGTACTTCTCGGCTTCGTAACGAAATTGAAAGTATGTATTCAACCCTTCATCCATCCAGGTATGTGCACGTTCGTTACTACCCAGCATACTCATAAACCAGTTGTGGCCTACTTCGTGGGTGATCACACCATCGAGCGATTCGGGTGTTGCCTCCGGGCTGGTAATTAAGGTAATCATCGGGTACTCCATTCCTCCACTTGAAGCATTAGATGGACCTTCCACGGCTTGCACGGTTGGGTATTCATACGTACCCACCCAGTGGCTGTAGTGCTTCACGGCATCTTTGGTGTAGTCGATGCTGTTAACCCACTCTGTTTTCTTGGTGTTGTGGTAGTAGGTGAACGCATCTACTATTTTTCCACCCGGCAGTTGCACGGTGTCGTATTGAATTACAAAATCCTTGTCGGCAAACCACGCAAAGTCAGGAACAAGCTTGGCCGTGTAGCGAAGTGTTTTTGTAGTGTTACCGGTGAGGGGTTTGTATAGCGCGGGCTTACCTTTTCGTTTGGCAACATTCTGGGTGCCCAGCTTTTTGTACGAAGCTAATTCATCTGTTGTCACCAGGCTGCCGGTGGCGCCAACAATATAAGTTGCCGGCACCGTAAGGCTTACATCAAAGTCGCCATACTCGCTATAGAATTCACCCATGTCAAGGTAAGGGAATTCATGCCAGCCATTTTTGTCGAACACCGCAGGTTTAGGATACCACTGGCACGCCATAAACTCGCCTTCGGCATGTCCTGATCTGGAAAAGTAAGGTGGTAACATTACTTTGAATGGTGTGGTGATGGTGATGGAATCGCCCGGTTGCAACGAACGGTTGAGCACAAGTTTAAGAATGTCAATGTACTGTGGATTGGGGTGTGCTTCGGTTTTGGCTGGTTCATTGTTTATTTTGAAATCAAGGTTATCGATGGAGCCAGTGCCAAACACTTCGGCTTTTTTCATGCGGGCCGAGTCGCTACGGATTTGCGTCATCAACGCTGTGGATTCATTTTTATACGCATTAGGCCAAAGGTGAAACCAGATGAAATCAAGTGCGCTGGGCGAGTTGTTTTTGTACACAATGGTTTCGAAACCGGTAATGGATTTTTCCTGATCATTCAACTCAGCGGTGATCGTGTAACGAAGGTGTTGCTGCCAGTAAGGCGTTTGCGCACGAAGGGTAGAGGTAATGCTAACCAAAAGCACAACGAATAGGGTAAACTGTTTCATTTGAAAATAATTTAATGGAGCAAAATACTGGAAATATTCAAGCCGGTAAAGTAGCCGAAATCAGTAGGTGTTCACCAGACTGTACGCAAACCACAGCATCGGAGCCTGGCCGTGTAAATCTCCGGTAACTTTTCCGCGGTCGAGGTAGTATTGCACATCGGTACTTTGGCCCGTACCCACGCAAACATTGCGAAGGGCGCCATCATCATCCATAAATTGTATGAGCGACAACCACGCCCGCTCATAGGCTTGTTTGAATTCTGGTGCTTGTAAAATTCCTTTTTTCACGCCTACCGTTATGGCATAACCGAACATGGCCGTGGATGAAGTTTCCTTCCACGATTCTGGGTGATCAATCAACTGGCGCCACATACCGTCATCGGCCTGGTAGCGGAGCAAGGCTTCCATCATAAGAACATAGCGATCGCGGATAAAGGGATAGTGTATATTGGTTTCTGGTAGTTCGGCCATCAGTTCGGCCAGTCCGGCTGCCATCCATCCATTGCCCCGGCCCCAATGAAAAGGTGCGTTTGGCCCATGAAAAAATAATCCGTTTAGTTGTTGAAGCTTTCTCAGGTAGGCTTCGGTTTCCAACGCTGCACGTTCAATATATTTTTCTTCACCGGTAGCGCGATAGGCTTGAATCTGCAGGCTGCCAATCATCCAGACGTCATCAATCCAGTAACGTGTTTGGGGTGTTAGTCCATCGGGTTGCGGATTCTCCCACTGCTGGTCGGCCAGGTACTTTCCTTGCTGAAGCAGGTTGCCGTTGTGGAGATGTTTATACAATTCCAACGGCAGAATGCCATATACGTTAATGTCCACATGTCCGGGCGGACCCAACAGACTGTCGTTGAATACAGGACGGTATCGCTTTTCGATTCGGTTCAACAGTACGGTATCGTTTCGTATCCCCGCAAATCGTGCGGCCCCAAACGCGGTACAGGCTTCAGCATAATGGATAGTATGAATTTCTTTGGTATGATAGATCATAAAGGCACTTCGGCTCAGCAGATTTTGAGTAAGGCGATGGGCAATACTATCGGGCGATGTGGCGGCTGTCCAAAACACTTGGCTAGGTTTGGGCCAACAAGCAGTCAGGCTGATGGCAAGGAAGCAAAAGGGTAGTATGGATTTCATAAACAGGAAGATACGCTTTTGATAAAACAGCTTTTGAAGGTATTAACAGCCGGCTGGATTTCCCGGAAGATTTACCCGATAAATCCTTTTTACCCCTTCCACCAAAAAATTACTGGTTTATCTTTGCACCCATGCCACAACAGATTCTGATCCTGGATTTCGGATCCCAATACACCCAGTTGATTGCCCGTAGGGTGCGCGAACTGAACGTCTACTGCGAAATCCATCCTTTTAACAAAATTCCAACGATTACACCGGATATCAAGGGACTCATCCTGTCGGGGAGTCCTTGTTCGGTGCGCGATAATGGTTCACCCGATGTAGACCTTACACCCTTTGAAGGAAAGGTACCAGTGCTGGGGGTTTGCTACGGAGCCCAGTTGATCGCCCACAAAAACGGGGGCACGGTGATGCCCTCAACCACCCGCGAGTACGGGCGCGCCAAGCTCAGTAAAGTAGATCACCACAACGAGCTGCTGAAAGAAATTTCGCTCGATACACAGGTATGGATGTCGCATGCCGATACCATTGCTTCGGTTCCGGATTCCTTCGAACTGATTGCCAGCACACACAGCGTGAACGTGGCCGCCTATAAAGTGAAGGGAAAAGAGGTTTATGGAATTCAGTTTCACCCGGAAGTAACGCACACTATTCAAGGTAAAGAACTCCTTCGGAATTTTGTGGTACACATCTGCGGGTGCGCCCAAGATTGGACACCCGATCAGTTTGTAGAAACTACCGTAGCCGATCTTCAAAAGAAATTAGGCAACGATCAGGTAGTAATGGCGCTCTCCGGTGGTGTGGATTCTACGGTTGCCGCAGTATTGGTTCACAAGGCCATCGGCAAAAACCTGCATTGCATTTTTGTGGATAACGGGTTGCTGCGCAAAGGTGAATTCGAGCAGGTGCTGGATTCCTACAAGCACATGGGCCTCAACATTAAAGGCGTTGATGCCAAAGATAAATTCTACACAGCGTTAAAAGATCTTACTGATCCGGAAGCCAAACGCAAAGCCATCGGCAAAACCTTCATCGATGTGTTTGATGAAGAATCGCACATGCTTAGCGATGTGAAGTGGCTGGGGCAGGGTACCATTTACCCGGATGTAATTGAATCGGTTTCTGTAAAAGGACCATCGGCTACCATTAAGTCGCATCATAACGTGGGCGGACTTCCAGAAAAGATGAAATTGAAAATTGTGGAGCCACTCAATACATTGTTCAAAGACGAAGTACGGATTGTTGGCAAAACGCTGGATATCGATCCGGCAATTTTAGGACGACATCCATTTCCCGGCCCGGGTTTAGGCATCCGGATTTTGGGCGACATCACAGCCGATAAAGTAAAGATCCTCCAGGAAGTCGATAGCATTTTCATTGGCGGATTGAAGGAACACGGACTTTACGATAAGGTGTGGCAGGCGGGTGCCATGCTGCTGCCGGTACAGTCGGTAGGCGTGATGGGTGACGAGCGTACCTACGAACGGGTAGTAAGCTTACGAGCCGTTACCAGTACCGATGGTATGACAGCCGACTGGGCACACTTGCCGTACGAATTCCTGGCCACGGTTTCCAGCGACATCATCAATAAAGTAAAAGGTGTTAATCGCGTAGTGTACGACATCAGTTCAAAGCCTCCTGCTACCATTGAATGGGAATAAGTTGATAGCACAGCGGTTAGTGGCTTACTTTTAGAACAGGATGATGAAATTGAAGACACGTATGAGAAGACTAGCATGGGTAGTTCTTATTGCCGGATGCCAATTGGCGCTCACCAATTCGGGCTATGCTCAGATTGATTACAACAAGCAATACTTTAATGGCAAGCAACTCTTTCGCGAAGGTAAATACAGCCTGGCGATGGAGACCTTTAAGAGTGTGGTGCCTTACGATCAGAACAACCCATTCTCGACCTACGCTTCTTTTTACTATGCCCTGTCGGCCTACCATCAGGGATACAATGCTGTAGCCAAGGACATGTTCAACCAGGTAAAGAAGTTGAATCCTGCGTGGGATAAAATCGATGAGGTTAACTTCTGGCTGGCAAAAATTCATTTCGATAACAAGGACTTTTTTCAAGGCATGAAAACCTTGTCGGCCATCAGCAACAAGAAGATGGAGAAAGACATTCGCGCGGTGAAAGTAAAATCCATTTCTACCATAACCGATGTGGAAACCCTGCGCATGCTTCGCGAAGAATATCCCAACGATGAAGTGGTGGCGCGTACACTGGCATTACGGTTATCAAAAAGTTTAAGCAATCCCGATAGTTTGAGTTTGCTGGAGGCGATTATACATCAGCATCATTTTACCCGCACTGAGTTTATACCCGAAGCACCGAAGACTATTTATAAAGACATCTATTCGGTTTCGGTACTTTTTCCATTCATGGTGAGTACGTTGGAGCCTTCTACTTCGCGCAAGAAAAATCAGATTGTGCTGGATTTTTACGAGGGCATGAAACTGGCCGTGGATACCCTGGCGAAGCAAGGTATTAAAATCAGTCTTCGGGCTTACGACACCGAACGCAGCGCAGAAAAATTGAAAAATGTATTGAGTGCGGAAGAACTCGGGCATTCGGATTTACTGGTGGGGCCGTTTTTTCAGGAAGAGAACAAGGCCATTCAGGATTTCTCATTCAATAATAAGATCAATGTGTTTAATCCGTTTTCGAATAATAGCGACGTTATCGGCATCAATCCATACGCGTTGATGTATCAGCCATCGTACGAAACGATCGGGAAGGAGTCGGGTGAGTTTATTGCTAACAATGTAAAGCGAAAGAATTGCATTGTGTATTATGGAACATCAAAGCGCGATTCAGTCATGGCGGCTAACTTCATAAAGGTGGCCCGCGAAAAAGGTGTAAAGATTCAGTTGGCAGAGCGAATATCACGCGATGCATTAAGCAAAATTGTAAGCACGATAGCCACTCCAACGGAGTTTGATGAATTCAAGTATCCCAAACAGTTTACGTTAAAGAAAGATAGCCTGGGCAGTATCTTTGTGGCTTCGGACGATGCGTTGATCTATGCCAAAGTATTGAGCGGTGTAGAAATGCGTGGCGATACGGTAATGGTGGTTGGCTCCGAAACCTGGCTGGAGCAGACTTCCATCGACATGGAGAAGTACCAAACATTACCCATTGTGTTGGCGGCTCCAAATTTCGCTGCCCCCGGTAACAGCTACCGGCAGGCCTTTGTAAAGAAATTTATTCGCGTTCACGGTCGTGTTCCAGCCGCCAATGCACGCATGGGATATGAATTCATGTTATTTGCCGGACAACAACTGAAGAAAAACGGGGTGTACTTTCAGGAAGGTATGAACAAGGAAACATTTATTCCCGGCAGTTTGGTGGAAGGCTATAATTTTCAATTCGCACGCGATAATCAACACATTCCTTTTGTTCGTTTTAAAAAAGATAAGGTGTTGATTATGGGTAAGAAATAACTCATCAGGAACAATCAATTTCTTTTCTCGTGGATAATCGCAGACGTTTGATCTGCATAAATCAGCGTGATCGGTAGGAGATAATTTCAGTAAATACAATGGACAATTCGAAAAGCAAATCCCTCTTTGAACGTGCAAAGCAAGTTATTCCGGGGGGTGTTAACTCACCGGTGCGGGCCTTCCGCGCAGTGGGTGGCAATCCACTTTTTATGAAGAAGGCGAAGGGTGCTTTTTTGTATGATACCGATGGAAATCAATACATCGACCTGATTAACTCCTGGGGCCCGATGATTTTAGGGCATGCCCATCCGGTAGTAGCAGAAGCTGTGAAAGAAGCACTGGCCGACTCACCATCGTTCGGTGCACCAACAGCACGTGAAGTGGAGATGGCCGAATTGATTTGTTCGATTGTTCCGTCCGTTGAGAAAGTACGCATGGTAAACTCCGGCACAGAAGCTACCATGTCGGCCATCCGGGTGGCCCGTGGATTTACCGGCCGCGATAAATTCATCAAGATTGAGGGGTGTTACCATGGCCATGGCGATTCGTTTTTGATTGCTGCGGGAAGCGGTGCCCTAACGTTCGGCACACCCGATAGCCCAGGGGTAACAAAAGGTACAGCCAAGGATACCTTGATTGCTCCCTTCAATAATCTTCAGGCCATTGAACAAATCATTGCTGAAAATCACAACGAGATTGCAGCCCTTATTCTGGAACCGGTAGTCGGTAACATGGGCTGTGTAGTGCCAGAGCCCGGATACCTTCAAGGCTTACGCACCCTTTGCACGAAGCATAACATCGTGTTGATTTTTGATGAAGTGATGACAGGCTTTCGGTTGTCATTAGGTGGTGCGCAGCAGTTGTACAACATCGCACCCGATATGACTACAATGGGAAAAATTATTGGTGGCGGACTACCCGTAGGAGCCTATGGCGGTAAGCGCGAAATTATGGATTCGGTATCGCCCGTGGGCCCGGTGTATCAGGCGGGTACGCTCTCCGGAAACCCCTTGGCGATGGCAGCCGGGCTGGCTATGCTCACGTATCTGAAAGCAAACCCAACCGTCTACTCAACGATTGATGCATCGGCTGCGCAATTGGTAGCGGGGTTGCGAACACAAGTTCAAAAGGCCGGTCTAAAGGCCACCATCAACCACGTAGGGTCTATGTTCACCTTGTTTTTTACGGATGCTCATGTTATTGATTTCGATACAGCAAAAACTGCTGACACGAAAAAATTTGCAGCCTATTTTCAGTCCATGCTTCAACATGGAATCTACCTGGCTCCTTCGCAGTACGAAGCCATGTTTGTGTCGGCCGCCATCACCGAAAAGGAGGTAGCGGCTATCCTCACGGCAAGCGAAAAATCATTGGCCGCAATTTAAGGTATCGAAGTACGGGCAACACTGCTGAAAGCACACCAGAATCAATCGAAAAGGTACATCATCGCTGCCCTGTCGAACACGATTGAAATGCAAAATACTTTTCATTTCAGGGTGAATATTGCTAACTTTTCCCCTGAACCTCCTTTATAATAAGGTATATTTTTTAAGAAAGGATTTGCCATCATGAGAAACCGCGCACTGAAGTATTCAATTGGATTTGCAATCGCAGGACTGATCATATCATCACTTATCGCTTATGTTGAGCGGAATACGGTTAACACATTTGAGGAGTATATTCCCTATCTAACCCTGGGCGATAATGTAAAGAACCGCAGTACCCAGGCGCACCTGTGGTTTGAAGAACTGATGGCGGGCGATGCGTCTCTGAATTTTGAAAATGATATTCTGGCTCGCTTCAAAGGTGCCCGCGAAATTCTTCAGGGTGCGTATGACGGAAAGGAAACAACGCTTGGAACCTTTAGCAATACAGTAGATGAAGATACCAAGGTATTATTAAAGGAAGGTATAATAGCCCTGGAGAAACTGGAAGAAGCAGCTAGTGAACGCTGGCACATGAAGCAGCAAACAGACGCTGCGCGCGCAGCAGCGGCTTCCGATAGTACACAAACAGCTATTGTGAATACTACGGGAGAAGAAGCCGGTGGCGCATTGGATCAGAAATTTGATGCTTCATACGATCAATTTCAGTCCACCATCGACAGATTTATTCAGCATATCAATGCGAATGTAAAAACAGATACCGCTTACTTCAGTGGCCTTTCCTGGGTTTCCATCGTATTGCTGATCGCTGTGTTTGTCATATTGTGTACCATACTCTATCGCCTGCAGCGAGGTAACGAAATCATGGAAGTCGAAAGTAAAAAGCGGCTCACGGATCAAGGTACTGCAGTGGCATCGCTTACACATTTCATTGAAGCCATATCAGCCGGTGATTACTCCGTAGATATCAACATCAACAGCGATGGTGATAATACATTAAACACCACACTCATTTCCATGCGCGATAAACTTCGCAGCAATGCCGAAGACGACAGGCGCAGAAACTGGGCTACCTCGGGCTTGGCGCAAATTGGTGAGTTACTCAGGGCGTCTGGAACAACCACAACCGATTTACTCGACAACATCATTCGTTTTGCCGTGAAATATACCCGCAGTAACCAGGGTGGATTGTTTCTGGTGAACGATGATAATGAGAGCGATAAGTTTCTTGAACTGGTGGCGTGTTACGCATTCGAACGCAAGAAATTTCTTACCAAGAAAGTAGGATTAGGCGAAGGCCTGGTAGGGCAGTGCTATCTGGAAGGGGAGCGTATCTACCTGCTCGAAGTTCCCTCCGAATATGTTACCATAACATCTGGGTTGGGTGGTTCTAACCCGAATGCGTTGTTGATTGTGCCGTTAAAAGTGAACGAAAAAATTTATGGCGTGCTTGAACTGGCCACCTTTGGCAGCTATCAGGAGTTTGAAATCGAACTGGTTGAAAAGCTGGCCGAAAGTATCGCCTCAACGATCTCAACCGTTCGGGTAAACGAAAGCACGCGCATTCTGCTGGAGAAAACACAACAGCAGGCCGAAGAAATGCGCTCGCAGGAAGAAGAGATGCGTCAGAATATGGAAGAGCTGGAAGCCACCCAGGAAGAAATGCGCAGAAAAGAAAAGCATATTCAGAGTATGCTGGATGGCGAAAAGATGCGAAACGAGATCAGCCAGAAGAACAGAAAAGTATTGATGGATCTTACCCGAGTTCACGACATACAATCCGGTAACTGGAATCCGGCACTTGAAAAAATCACCAGTGTTATTGCCAATCAACTTAATGTGTCGCGATGCAGCATCTGGACGATCAATGAGCATCGTAACAAGATCACAGCCGATAAGCTTTTTCAGCAAAGTACACGTGCGTATGAATCGGGTACTGAACTGTTTGCAAAAGATTTTCCAGGCTACTTTGAAGCCGTAACAGCCGAAGAAATAATTGTGGCGAAAGATGCCATTACGCATTCGGCAACACGCGAGTTCGCAGAAGTCTACCTCAAGCCGCTCAGTATATATTCCATGCTGGATGTTCCTTTCTTTAATGAAGGACGTATTGCCGGGGTGATTTGCTGCGAGCACCAGCACGAACAAAAAGACTGGACTGAAGAAGATGTTGAATTTTTAAAATCCTGTGCCGACCTGGTAACGGTATGCTTCAATACCATGAAGATTAACCGCATGCTCGATAACCTTAACGATGCACAGGAAACCATGCAGGCTATTATCGATAATATACCACGGGCTGTTTTCTGGAAAGACAAGGACCTTAAATTCCAGGGATGTAATAAAATTTTTGCATCGGTAGCTGGCCTTAAGTCACCGAAAGAACTGATTGGTCATACCGATTTCGATATGCCATGGAAAGAACATGCAGAAGCCTACCGTGCCGATGATCAAGCTGTGATGAAAAGCCGCAAGGCCCGTCTTGATCTGGAAGAACGTAATGTTAATAGTTCAGGGCAGGAGTCATGGGTGTTAACCAGCAAGGTGCCTGTAACCAACCAGCATGGCGAAGTAGTGGCAGTGCTGGGCATGTTTGAAGACATCACCGAGCGAAAACACAAGGAAGCTGATATGGAGGCTAAGCTGAAGGAACTGGATGAACTTCGAAAGCTTGTAGGCAGCCAGAAATAGAGCCACACACGCGCCCGAAGTACGTATTTTTTAGTAGTTAATTACATCTGTGCGGCAGACCGTATTCAGGTACAACAATTTTTAGCCTGATATTTATTACTTTTACTGATAATATACCAACTACCCGGATTATGAACTATCGCTTTTTCATCACTATGGCTG
>Ga0315910_10000451_pt1 | contig 40808 bp, 30 predicted proteins | sample EdamamesoilMG_FD_204470 | JGI IMG/M metagenome (GOLD analysis project Ga0315910, IMG submission 204470) | Garden soil microbial communities collected in Santa Monica, California, United States - Edamame soil | ecosystem: Environmental > Terrestrial > Soil > Garden | place: USA: California...
CAGCGGCCCGCTCGGCGGCTCGCGCGCGCGCCACCACCACGCCTTCGAGCCGCGCTGGCGCCTCGGCGTCGCGCTCGCCGCGAGCGGCGCCGTGACGAGCTGCATCGACCTCTCCGACGGCCTCGCGCGCGACCTCCGCCAGGTGGCGGCCGCGTCGCGCGTCGGCGCGCGCGTCGAGCTCGCCCGTCTGCCGCTCCGTCCGCTCGACGGCGGCGCGCGCGCGACGGTCGCGCAGGCGCTCCACGACGGCGAGGACTACGAGCTCCTCTTCACGCTGGCGCCCGATCGCTGGCGCGCGCTCGCGACGACGCCGGAGCTCGCCGCGCTGCCGCACGCGGTGATCGGGGCGATCGCCGACGCGAGCGCGGGCGTCGTCGGAGTCGCCGCGGACGGCCGCGTCGAACCGTTGCCGAGCGGCGGCTTCGAGCATCCGCTGGGAGCGCCCGCGCCGTGATCCGCGAGGAGAAGCTCGTCAGCGGCAGCAGCGACGCCACCGAAGCGCTGGCGGAGCGGCTCGGCGCCGCGTGCCAGGGCGGCGAGGTCGTCGTGCTGACCGGCGAGCTCGGCGCGGGCAAGACCTGCTTCGTGCGCGGCCTCGCGCGCGGCCTCGGCGGCGATCCGCGCGCGGTGCGCAGCCCGTCGTTCACGCTGCTCCACTCCTACGCCGGCCGGCGCACGCTCCACCACTTCGACGTCTACTTCACGACGCGCTACGAGGACCTCGAGCGGGCCGACCTCGCCGCGTCGCTGGCCGCCGGCGACGTCGCGGTGGTCGAGTGGGGCGAGCGGTTCGCGAAGGAGCTGCCGCCCGACCGGGTCGAGCTGCACCTGCTCCACGTCGATCCGGCGACCCGCGAGCTGGTCGTCCGGCCGACCGGCCCACGGGCCGCCGCCCTGGTCGAGGCGGCCTTGGGGCAGGGACTTCCCCCGGGACTCCGTCGCGCGTGAACCGCTCCGGCCGTCCGTCCGTTGCGCCGGAAGGCTCCACGCCGATGCCGGAGGACGACCGTGAGCTGATGGTGGCGGCACGCGATGGGTCGCGCGAGGCGTTCTCCGCCTTGGTGACCCGTTGGCAGGCGCGCCTGCTCAGCTTCTTCTTCCGGCAAGGAGGGGATCGCGAACTGGCCGAGGATTGCGCGCAGGAGGTCTTCGTGCGGCTCTACAAGTCGCGCGACCACTACGCGCCCGAGGCGAGCTTCGCGACGTTCCTCTTCACGATCGCGCGCCACTACTGGATCGACGTCGCGCGCGCGAGGCGCGTGCGGCCCGACCTGAGGGCGCGCGGCGACGAACGGGACGGGGAAGGAGAGGACCGCTTGGAACGACTGGCCGACCCGCAGGCGACGCCGCCCGCCGTCGCGCTCCTCGGCGACGACCTCGTCCGGCTGCGCAGCGCGCTGTCGCGCCTGCCCGAGACGCTGCGCGACGCGGTCCAGCTCGGCGTCATCGAGGCGCTGCCGTACTCCGAGGTCTCGACGCTGCTCGGCATCCCGATCGGCACGGTGAAGTCGCGCGTCCATTCCGCCGTCCAGGCGCTGCGGACCCTGCTCCTGCCAGGAGACTCGCGGTGAACGACGCCACGCCGAAACTCGACTGCCGCGGCGCGCGCGGCCTCGCGATCGACGCCCAGCTCGGCCAGCTCGACGCCGCGGGGCGCGCCGCGCTCGACCGCCACGTCGCCGGCTGCGAGGCGTGCCGCCACGAGGTGGCCGCGCTCCAGCAGACGGTCGCACTGCTGCGCAAGCCGGCGCTCGTCGCGCCGTCGGCCGGCTTCGCGGCGCGCGTCGGCCTCGCGCTCGACGCGGTCGACGCCGCGGGCGGCCGGCGCTTCGCGCAGCGCGAGCGGGCGAGCGTGCGCCTGCTCGACCACGCGCGTTTCCGGCTGCTGCTGCTCGGCCACCAACTGCGCCATTCGCGCCGCTGGCAGCTGCGGGTCGCGGCGGCGCTGCTGCCGCTGCTGGTCGGCATCGTGCTGCTGCTCCGCGTGCCGGTCGCCCCGGCCGGCGGCGAGGTCGCGTCGCGGCCGCAAAGCGCGGCGCCCTCCGAGCGCGCCGGCGACGAGATGCTGCCGCCGTCGCCCGACCTCGCGCCGTGGCGCCCGAAATTCGACGATCCGGTGGACGTCGCGCCGGCCGAGCCGCCGACGCCGGTGGAGGAGCTCGCGGCGCGCGACCAGCAGCGCGTCCAGGACGGGATCGCGCACGCGAACGAGCTCGACGAGGCGGCGCTCGCGGCCTTGCGCGCGGCGCGTCGGGCGCCGCCGCTCTCGGTCGATGCGCCGAGCGGCGAGAAGCCGGCTCCGCCGGAGCCGGCGGTCGTCGCCGCGCGCACGCCGGTCGAGCGGGCGCTCGACTGGCTGGCGCGCAACCAGCGGAACGACGGCTCGTGGACGCCGGGCGACGGCACGCCGGGCCTCGAGACGAGCGTCACGGCGCTGGCGCTGTTGGCGCTGCTCTCCGACGGCCACCTCGGCGCGGGCGGCGACGCGCCGCTCGACGTCGCGGCGACGCGCGCGGTCGCGTGGCTCGCGGCGCAGCAGGAGCCCGACGGCCGCTATCGCGGCGGGGGCAGCGACGCGGCGGCGCAGAAGGTGAGCCACGCGCTGGCGACGCTGGCGCTGGTGGAGCGCCACGTGCGCCTGCGCGCGCTCGATCCGAAGTCGGCGGCGGCGTCGGCGGCGCACCACGACCGCCTCGAGCAGGCGCTCTCGCTGGTGGAGATCGGCCTCGACCAGGCGTTCCACGACGCGGCGCAGCGCGGCTCGGGCGCGATCGCGGCGTGGTCGTCGGTGGCGCTCGCGACCGCGCGCCACGGCGGCCTGGACTTCCACCTGAAGGCGTCGAGCGAGGCGCTCGCCGAGAAGATGACCGCGCAGGTGCGGCCCGACCGCGCCGACCTCCTCGCGGCCGCGTCGCACGCGGTGCTGGCGATGGCCGATCGCGCGCCGAGCGTGCGCGATCCCGCGTGGTCGAGGGCGGTCGGCGACGTGGTGAAGGGGCTCGGCGCGGCCGAGCCGTCGCTGCGCTTCCTCGTCGCGAGCGCGCTGGCGAGCGGCGGCGCGACGACGCGCGAGACGTGGCAGCAGTTCGAGCGCGCGCTCGAGCAGCAGCTCCTGCCGCAGCAGGCGCCGACCGGCTACTTCGAGTCGGGCGCGAGCTGGGACGAGCTCGACGGCGGCGTCGCGTGCGAGACGGCGCTCGGCGCGCTGGCGCTCCAGGTCGAGCGGCGGCAACGCGACTTCGCGGCCGCGCGCAAGGCGCTGGGCGGGGCCGCGCCGCGCAAGCGCGGCGGCTGAGCCGGCGTCGGGCGGCGCCGCTACCTCCCTCGATCCCGGCCGCTAGAGTGCCGCGCCTCGCGACCGGGGCGTGAGGCAGGCGACGGGAGCGGACGGACGTGGCGAACGGTCGAACCTTCGGACTCGCTTCGATCGCGCTCGTCGCGATCGCCGCGTGCGCGCAGGCGCAGCAGCCGATCGCGCCGCCCCCGCCGACGAAGCCGGCGGACAAGCCCGCCGAGAAGCCCTCTGAGAAGCCCGTCGAGAAGCCCACCGACCCGCCGACCCCGAAGGACGGAGTGAAGCCCGACCCGTGGGTCGGCTACACGCAGTTCGGGGCGGAGGTGCTCGACGTCGTCGACGGGGTGCTGCTCGGCAAGGTGGCCGAGGTCACGCCGCTGCGCGGCACCGACGTCGTGCGCGTCACGATCGTCGAGTGGCGCCATGGCGCGCGGCCGCAGGAGAACGGCCACGACGCCGCGGAAGTGACGCTGCTGGCCGCGCCCGGCGACTTCTTCGTCGGCAACGAGCAGCTCCTCTTCCTCAAGCGCTACGAGAAGGGGCCGCGCTTCGTCGTCCACAACCGGATCGCGCGCAGCGACCCCGACTGGGACGCGAAGCTCGCCGTCCTCGACCACAACGTCGCGCTGCGCGCCCTGCCGAGGGACGAGGAGCGGCGCCGCGAGGTCCGCAAGCGGCTCTACGACGACCTCGCCTCGCGCGTGAACTGGACGCGCTGGCACGGGTATCAGGAGCTCGCGTGGCTGAAGCGCAAGCAGGCGAAGCTGGTCACGCGCGAGGATCGCGACGACCTGCGCAAGCTGATGGAGCGGTGCGAGGACGCGAAGCTCGCGAAGAGCGTCGGCGCGCTGCTGGAGGAGTGGGAACGGTGAGCGGGATCATCGCGGGGATCGCGTGCGCGGCGCTGGCCGCCGCGGCGCAGGACGACGGCGCCGCGAACTCGCCCTTGTCGGGGCTGCGGCCGGCCGCGGGCTTCGGCGGGACCGTCGCGCCGCGCCCGAAGGGCGAGGGGCCGATCGAGCTGACGGTCGAGGCGTGCGTGCGCGAGGTGCTCATCCGCAACCTCACGCTCAAGATGGCCGAGCTCGACCAGGCGTCGCGCGTCGCCGGCATCGAGCAGGCGCTCGGCGCGTTCGATCCCGAGCTCTACGCCCGCGCCGTCGGCTCCGACAACGAGCAGCCGACCGCGTCGAGCTTCGCCGCGCCGCGCAACCACTCGGTCGACGGCGCCGCCGGCCTGCGCGGCCTGCTCCACAGCGGCATGGCCTACGACCTCGGCTACTCCGCCTCCTACAACCGCCAGTCGCCGAGCAACCCCTTCTTCGGCTTCAACCCGACGGTCGCGAGCGCGCTCGCGCTCAACGTGACGCAGCCGTTGCTGCGCGGCTTCGGGACGACCGTGACCGAGGCGCCGGTGGAGCAGGCGCGCCTCTTCGTCGCGCAGGGCGGCCTCGACCTCTACGCGCAGGTGCAGGAGACGGCGTTCCAGGCCGTCGCCGCCTACTGGAACCTCGTGCGCGCGCGCCGCGAGCGCGACACCGCGCAGTCGGCGCTCGAGGTCGCGGAGGAGCTGGTCGGCAACAACCAGAAGCGGCTCGACGCGGGAGTGATGACGCGGCTCGACGTGCTCACCGCGCGGGCCGAGGCGGCGCGGCGGCGCGAGGCGCTGATCCGCGCGCAGAACAGCGTCGGCCGCAGCGAGGACATCGTGAAGTCGCTCCTCTCGCCCGGCACCGATCCGGTCGACTGGCGGCGCGAGATCGTCCCGGCGACGGAAGCGGCGCTCGACGCCGAGCCGCTGCCGACCGAGGAGGAGGCGATCGAGGGCGCCTTCGGGATGCGCGCCGACCTGCGCGCGCTCGAGGTGGCGGTCGATTCGGCCGACCTCGCGCTCGAGGTGGCGGCGAACGGCCGGATGCCGCAGCTCGACCTGAACGGCAGCTACGGCTTCGCCGGCCTCTCCGGCAAGCAGGCGGGCGGCGCGAGCAAGAACAACCCCGACCTCGTGGCGGAGTCGTTCTCGCAGGTGCGCGACGGCGACTTCGACCAGTGGTCGGTCGGCTTCGACTTCTCGCAGCCGATCGGCAACCGGACCGCCGCGGCGGGCCAGCGGCGCGCGGAGCTCGACAAGGAGCGCGCCGTGATGGCGGTCCTCGAGCGGCGCATGTCGATCGTCCAGGAGCTGCGCGGCGCGATCCGCGACGTCGCCGACGCGCAGGCCGCGTTCGAGGCGGCGCAGCAGGCGCGCGTGCTGGCCGAGGAGCAGTACCAGGCCGAGCTCGTGCGACTCGAGAACGAGCACTCGACCACCTTCCAGGTGCGCGAGGCGCAGCGCGACCTCTTCGAGGCGCAGGACAGCGAGACGGCCGCGATCACCCAGTACGAGGTGCTGCGCGCCGCCTACCTCCGCTTCCGCGGCGACCTCGCGCAGCGCCACGGCGTGCGGTGGGAGCCGGCGTTCCCGCCGGAAGGTGCGATCCGGGAGTGAGCGCCGTCGCGACGGCCTGGTGTCCTGATCCGAAAGTTCGCGAACGAAGTCGGAGGCGAGCTTCGTGCAGGGCGAGGAGGGCCGACGACATCAACTTCGAGGGAAGTCGATGAGGAGGCCCGACGAAGCCATGCGCGAAGGGCGTCCCGAAGTCTGAAGCGAAATCGAGGATCAGGACACTATCGCTCGTCGCGATAGAGGCCGCGCGCGGCGATCCACTCGGCGACGGCCGGCGGCACGAGGCCGTCGATCGGCTGGCCGGCGCGGCAGCGGGCGCGCACCTCGCTCGACGAGATCGGCAGCGGCTCGACGCGCAGCACGCGGGCGAGGAGCGCGTCGGCGGCGGAGGGCAGGCGGGCGCGCAGTTGCGCGGCGATGGCCGGCAGCGCGACGCCGGCGCGCGGCACCGTGACGAAGGTGGCGAGCGTCACGAGCTCGGCGGCGCGATGCCAGCCGGGCAGGTCGAGCAGGCTGTCGGCGCCGATCAGGAAGCAGAGCTCGGTCGGCGGCGCGGCGGCGTCGCGACGAAGCTCCGCGCGCATCGCGGCGAGCGTCTCGTAGGTCCACGAGGTTCCGCCGCGGTCGATCTCGCGGCGGTCGACGGCGAACCACGGCTCGAGCGCGGCGAGGCGCGCCACCATCTCGAGGCGGTCCTCGGCGCGCGCGAGCTCGCGGTCGCGTTTGTGGGGCGGCGCGGCGGCGGGCAGCAGCACGACGCGCTCGAGCCCGAGCTCCGCGCGCGCGGCGCGGGCGACGTGGAGGTGGCCGAGGTGGGGCGGATCGAAGGAGCCGCCGAGGATCCCGAGCCGGCGCGGCGCGCTGCCGTTCATCGGTGCGCGCTCAGAAGAGTCGATAGACGTCGGGGACGCCCACGTCGCCGCGCGCGAGGAGGAGGAGCGTCGCGACCGCCGCCAGCGTCACGAGCGCGGGCACGATCCACCACGCGGGCCAGGTCGCGGCGTCGCGCAGGAACTGGCGCAGCGGCCCGCGACGCGGCTCGGCGCCCGGAGCGGCCGGTTCCCACTCGCCCGTCGCCATGACGCCGCGCGCTCAGAAGAGCGCGTAGAAGAACGGCGCGATCTGGTTGCCCTGCGCGGCAACCAGCATGAAGCCGAGCAGACCGAGCGTGAGGACGCTCGGCACGATCCACCACCACTTCTCCTCCCACGCGAAGTGGAGGAAGTCGGCGACCATGCCGCGCGAGGCGACGGCGTCCGCCGCCTTCGCGGTCGGATCCCATGCGCTCGGCGCCGGTGCGCCGGAGGGCTGCGTCTCTGCCATCGCTCGCTCCGCAGGGGCGCCCGTTTGGGGCGTCGGATGGCGGGAATCTAGCGCGATCCGGGCGCGACGCGGCGTCACCGTCCGGTTCCAGCACGCACTTCCGTTCCGGCACCGAGGCGGAGGCGAGCGATGGGGCGCAGCGAACGGAGCGCGGCGGCGCAGGCGGCGGGCTGGGCGATCGCCGTCGCGGTGGTGGCGGTAGCGCCACCGGAAAGGGGCGGCGCGCCACCCTCGGCGCCACCGGTGGCGCTGCGGCTCGTGGCCGCCAGCGACGGGCAGGGCGGCGAGGGGCGACCGTGGCCGCGCGCGGCAGGGATCGCGGTGCCGGCCGGCTGGCCACCCGCGGGCGAGCGGCTCGGCCTCTTCTCGGGCGCGGTCGAGCGGCCAGCCCGGATCACCGCGTGGGTCGCGCGGCACGACGGTGGCAACCCGTGGTTCCGGGTCGAGCCGGGCGTCTGGCCGCGCGACGTCGCGACGCTCGAGCTGCGGCCGACGCGATCGCCGCCGCTGGCGACCGCGCTCACCTGCGTCGCGGTCGAGCACGGCGAGCTGCTCGTCGGCGGCGACGACGGGACGCAGTGGAGCGTCGAACGCGGTCGCGTCGCGCTCGCGGCGGGGGCGGCCCTGCTCGAGCTCGACGTCGGGCGGATGGAGGTCGACGAGCACGGCGCCGCCAGCGAACGGTCGCCGATCGCGGCGCCGTCGCGCCACGGGCCCGACGGCGGCGGCGCGAGCTGGAACTGGTACGGCAGTTTCGGCGACGAAGGGAGCACGGCGGCCGTCGTCGCGCTGCGGCTCGACGTGGCGGGCGATGGCGACGCGGGCGAGCTCGAGCTCTCGTTGCGGGCGACGCGCGACCTCGTGGTCGAGGCGTGGCGGCTGCGTGGCCGGCTGCGGGGCGACGGCGCGCGACTCGAAGCGGGCGACGAGCGCGTGAAGCCCGACAAGCAAGGACGGGCGAGCGTGCGAGCGGTGCGGGAGACGACGGAGGAGCCGCTCGGCGCGCTGCGATTGCGGGCGGGGAGCGGGCGGCACGCGGTCGAGCTCCTCTGGAGCGACTTCGCGCGGGCGCGGCCGGGAGCGGCGACGCTCGCGCGCGACGGACGGTTCGAGCTCGTCCTCGTCGCGCAGCCGCTCGCGCTCCATGCGGGACAGGTGGTGCGGCGCAAGCTGCGTTTGCACGCCGCGCGCTGGGTCGGCCACGGCGGCGGGCGGCCGTGGCTCGTCGCGCGGAACGCGGCGCGACTCGAGCTCGACGACGCGCGCGGCGCGGCGCTCGACGCGTGGCGGAGCTGGTTCGCGGCGGAGCTCCTGCGGCCGCAGCGCCTCGACGATCGCGGCTGCTACCGGATGGAGGGGGGCGACTTCGCGAACGGCGAGTACGACCTCGGCGGGAGCCTCCTCTGGCTCGGCGCCGCGCTCGGCGACGCGACGTGGCTGGCGGCCGGCGAGACGCTCGCGCGCCACTCGCTCGATTGGGATCGCACCGGCGAGGAGGGGAAGGAGATCCCGCCCGGCCTCTTCGCGCAGCACGGCCGCGACCACGCCAGCGGCCGCGTCGAGGCGGGCCATCAGTGGATCGGCGGCGCGCTCGGCGTCGCGCGCGCGACGGGCGATCTCGCGGCGCTCGAAGCGGCGCACGCCACGGTGGCCGCGCTCGCGACGTGGCGCCGCCGCGATCCGCCGCGCTTCGCCGGCCCGGAGCGGCGCGTCGCGTGGCCGCTCTTCGCTTCGATCGGAGTGGCGGAGGCGACCGGCGACGAAGCCGCCGTCGCGTTGGCGCGCGAACTGGTCGGCGCAACGGGCGACCGAGCGCTGGCGGACGGCTTCCTCGACGGCGACCGCCGCCCCTTCCCGCGCGGCGAGCGGCTCTGGGTGAACAGTTGGGTCACTCTCGGCATCACGGTCGACGCGCTCGCGCGCGCCGGGACGCTGCTGCGCGATCCGGCGGCGAGCGCGGCGGCGCTGAAGCTCGCGCGCGCGGTCGCGGCGGCGGCGAAGGTCGACGGCGGTCTCGCCGAGGTGGCGCTGATCGATCCCGAGAGCGGGCTCTGCGACGAGCGGCGCGCGCAAGTCACGGGCGGCGACGCGGCGCTGGCGGCGGCGGGACTCGCGTGGCTCGCGGCCGCGGGCGGGGACGAGACCTGCGCGACGCTCGCGGCGACGTTGCGGAGCCGGGCGTGGAGCGCGCTCGCGACGCCGCACGCCGAGAAGGCCGTCGAGCTGGCGAAGGCGCTCCACGCGCTGCGGAGCGAGCAGGAGCTTGCGCGCCGGCCGTGAGCGCGGCGCGGCTCAGAGCCGGATCGACCCTTCGAGCTTGCGCGCCGGCCGGCCGCGCGACATGCGGTAGACGACGACGTCGGCGTCCTTGCCGCGGTCGATGCGGCGCAGCGCCGTGAAGACCTCCTGCACCGAGCCGACGGTCTTGCCGTCGAGCTCGACGAGTGCGTCGTTCGCCTGGATCCCGACCGTCGCGGCGGCGCCGCGCGGATCGACCTCGCTGAAGAGGAGGTAGCCGCCCTGCATGGCGCAGCGCGCGCCGAGCCGCTCCCGGATCGCGTCGTCGATGTCGATCGCCGCGATCGTCGCCTCGCGGCGGCGGCCGTCGCGCTCGACGGTCATCGGGATCTTCCGCTCGCCGTCGAGCGACGAGATCGAGAGGTGGAACGAGGTGCGGTCGGCGACGTCGTAGGAGCCGATGCGCAGCACGCGGTCGCCGGCCTGGAAGCCCGCCTTCGCGGCGGGACCGTCGCGCTCGACGCGCCGCACGGTCACCTGGCCGTCGACCTCGTCGACGTCGAGGCCGAGCCAGAGGTGGAGCAGGTCGAACGGGTTGAACTCGTTGCCGAGCAGCTCGCGCACGCGGTCGACCGGGATCGCCAGACCCTGCCCTTCGGCGCGGCCGAATTGGCGGTCGCCGGCGATCGCCTGGTTGATGCCGATCAGCTCGCCGAGGATGTTGAAGAGCGGCCCGCCGCTGTTGCCCTGGTTGAGCGGCGCGTCGGTCTGGATCAGGTCGTCGAACTCGGTGCCGGTGGGCGACTCGAGCTTGCGCTCCGTCGCGCTCACGATGCCGTGCGTGACCGAGCCCTCGCGGCCGAGCGGGTTGCCGACCGCGACGACCGTCTCGCCGATCATGAGGTCCGACGAGGTGCCGAGCTTCGCGTAGGGGAAGGGGCCGGGCGAGTCGATCTGCACCAGCGCGAGGTCGTTGGTGCGGTCGAAGCCGAGGACGCGCGCCTTGTGCTTCTGCATCTCGTACGGCTTGCCGCTCCAGTCGGCCCGCAGGCTCACCGTCACGCTCTTGATGCGCGTCGCGGTCGAGTTGCCGGTGATGACGTGGGCGTTGGTCACGACGAGGCCGGCCGGGTGGACGATCACGCCCGAGCCCAGCGAGCCGGCGTCCTGCGAGCCGAAGAAGCCGCGCGACACCTCGAGGTCGGCGTAGAGGTTCACCACGGTCGGGCCGACCTTGCGCACGACCTCGACGATCGGCGTGACGCGGCGCGCCGCCTGCTCGGGATCGCGCGACTCCTGCGCGTGGCTGGCGGCCGCGGGCAGCGCGTGCCACGCGACGGCGAGCGCCAGCGGCGCGATCGGGAGCGCGAGCAAGGACCAGCGGCGGCGGGTGGCGTGCATCGGCGTCTGCTCCTGCGCGCGGCGTGGCGCGGCGTCGCGCGGCGACGATCGTACGCATGGTGGGGCGCGGCGTTGGGCCGCCGGCGCGCGGTTCCACCGGCGCCTCGCGGCGGGTATGAGCCGCCCCTCATGCGCACGGCGAGCCAACGCGGGAGCGAGCGCGACGTACGCGAGCGCATCGTGCGCGGCGATTTCCAGACGCCGCCCGAGCTGGCGCTCCGGATCGTCGCGCATCTGCGCCGGCTGGGCGTCGCGCCGGCCGCGGCGTTCGAGCCGACCTGCGGCACGGGCGCCTTCGTGGTGGCGGCGCTCCGCACGTTCCGCGGGCTGAAGGTCGTGCGCGGGATCGAGCTCGACGAAGCGCATCTTGCGGCGGCGCGGACGGCGGCGCGCGCGGCCGCGGGCGGCGCGGCGTGCCGCGTCGAGCTCGAGCGAGGCGACTTCTTCGCGCGCGATCGAGGCGCCGAGGTCGCTCTGCTCCCCGAGCCGCTGCTGGTGATCGGCAACCCGCCGTGGGTCACGACCGCCGCGCTGGCGCGCGCCGGCGGCACGAATGGACCGCGTCGCACGAACGTCGACGGTCTCCGCGGGATCGAGGCGCTCACCGGCCGCGGCCACTTCGACGTCTCGGAAGCGGTCGTGCGCGAGGCGCTGCGCTGGATCGGGACGAAGCGCGGCGTCGTGGCGCTGCTGTGCAAGAGCAGCGTCGCGCGCAAGGCGCTGCACGCTGCGTGGAGGGATGGCGCGACGTTCGGCGCCGCGGCGCTCTGGCGGATTGATGCACGCGAGGCATTCGGCGCGAGCGTCGACGCGGCGCTGCTCGTCGTGCGCAGCGACATGGCCGGCGCGACGCAGACGTGCGACGAGCATGCTGCGCTCGACGCGCTGGAACCGGAGCGCACGTCGGCAAGGGTGGGGGAGCTGCTGGTGGCCGACGTCGCCGCCTGGCGGCGTGCCGTGCTGCAGTCGCCATCGCCCACGCCGCGAGCGCCCGTCGGCTGGCGATCGGGCATCAAGCACGACGCCGCCGCGATCTTCGAGCTCACGAAGCTCGGCGACGGTCGCTACGAGAATCGCCTCGGCGAACGGGTCGCGCTCGAGCAGGAGCTCCTCTTCCCGCTGCTGAAGGCCACCGACCTCCACCACGGCCGCGCGCCGAGCCGCCACTTGCTGGTCGCGCAGCGCGCCGCCAGCGACGACCCCGCGCGCCGGCTCGCCGACGCGCCGCTCGCGCGCGCCTACCTCGAGCGTCACGCCGCGCGGTTGGCTCGACGCAAGAGCTCGATCTATCGCGGCCGGCCGCCCTTCGCGCTCTTCGGGATCGGCAGCTACACCTTCGCACCGTGGAAGGTCGCCGTCTCCGCGTTCCATGCGGAAGCGAGGTTCCGCGTCGTCGGGCCCGTCGACGCTCAACCCGTCGTGGTCGACGACACCTGCTGCCTGCTGCCGTTCCCGGAAGAGGCGGCGGCACGAGCGCGCGCCGCGGAACTCGGTCGCTCGCCGTGTCGTGACTACCTCGCGGCCCGCTGCTTCGTCGCGGCGAAGCGGCCGATCACCGTCGCGCTGCTCGATTCCCTGCCGGGCGGCGGCGTCGCAGGAACCTCGGATGAGCGACGGAGCTACGCTCCCGGGCCTGGCTCGACCGCCGATGTCCGTTCCACGAACTCCACGTGAAGGGGGAACCGATGGCCCGCACTGCATGGACGCTCCTCGCGCTGATGGCGGGGGCCGGTTGCGCAACGACGGGTTCGCCCGCGAATCGCGGCGAGGGCGCGAGTCCCGCCGCGCCTGCGCCGCGGCCCAACATCTACGTCGATCTCGCGCTCGGTGCCGGCAACTACGAGCACGACACCTCGGGCGACGGCGGCTTCGCGAGCGGCGACACCGACGGCGGCTACCTGCGGCTGCGCGCCGAGTTCCTCACCGACGCCGGCCTCGGCGGCGGCCTCTCGATCGAAGGGATGGCGTCCGACGACGATCTCCTCGCCGACGTCGGCTCGCCGAACGTCGAAGGGAGCTCGAGCGATCTCTACCTCTACTTCGTCGGCGAGACCGTCCACACCGACGAGGTCCGCTTCCCGCTCCGGATCGGCCCCTATCTCCACGACGTCACGCTCGAAGACAATTCGACCGGCGACGAGATCTCGTGGGACGGCTTCGGCGTCCGGCTCGAAGCGGAGCCCGAGTTCTGGTTCATCCGCCGCGACCGCTTCGCCTTCGGCATGGTCGCCGACGCCTCCATCGGCGCCCACGTGACCGGCATCGAGGCCGACGCCGCCGGCGCCTCCGAGGACTTCGACGGCAACGGCCTCACCTTCGGCGCCGGCTTCGGCGTCCAGGCCCTCTTCGGCGACCACGTCACGACCAAGCTCGGCTACGTCTTCCGGACCACCCGCGAAGACGAGAGCGACGTCAGCAGCGGCCTGCTCGTCCGCGACGCCGACGCCACCTTCAGCGGCCTGGTGCTTCAGCTCGGACTGCGCTTCTAGGAATCACGAATCGCGCGACTCGCGCAGCACGGGCGTCACTTGGCGCCAATGACGTACTGCAGCGCCTCGACTCGCACACCTCGCGCCCACCTGCGCCCACCCGCGCCCCGCAGCGACGGGGCGCCGTTCCCCAGCGAAGCGGGGCACCAATGGAATGGTGGGCGATACTGGACTCGAACCAGTGACCCCCAGCTTGTCGAGCTGGTGCTCTAGCCAACTGAGCTAATCGCCCGGTCCTGCGGCTCGGCACGGCGGGGCCGTTCCGGGCTGCAAGAGGCGGAACCTTATAGGGGGCCGGTCGGGCGCGGTGCAAGCGGCAGCTTGCGCGGCCGCGGGTCGGCCGCATGATGCCGGGCTTCGTTTCGTGGCTGTGCGTCACGTCGTCCCCATCGGCAGGAGCGGATCGCCCGATCCCGGTTCCATGAGCAAGGACATCCTCACGACGGGAGATGTTGCGAAGCTCTGCCACGTGACGATCCGCACCGTCATCAAGTGGTTCGAGAAGGGCCACCTGAAGGGCTACAAGATCCCCGGCTCGCGCGACCGGCGCTTCTCTCGCGGCGACGTGCTCCAGTTCATGAAGGAGCACAAGATCCCGCTGACCGATCGCGACGCCGAGCCGGCGGCGAGGAAGCGCATCCTCGTCGTCGACGACGAAGAGGCGATCGTCGCGATCCTGGGCGAGTACCTCCGGCAGCTCGGCCTCTTCGAGTGGCAGACGGCGCGGAACGGCTACGAGGCGGGGCTGAAGACCCATTCGTTCCGGCCGCACCTTCTGCTGACCGACTACAACCTCGGCGACCTCACCGGCGTGCAGGTGGCCGAGTCGGTCCGCGCGACGCCCGAGCTGGCCGACATGCGCATCGTCGTCGTGTCGGGCTACCTCGCCGAATCCGACGTGCCGATGCTGCGCGAGAAGGGGATCGACGCCTTCCTGCGCAAGCCGTTCACCTTCGAGCAGGTCCGCGACACGCTCTTCAAGCAGCTGAAGGTGGTGTAGCCCGTGGAGCTCTGGAAGGCGGCGCTCCTCGGCCTGGTGCAGGGGCTGACCGAGTTCTTCCCGATCTCGAGCGACGGCCACCTGGTCGCGCTGGAGCGGTGGCTCGGCGTGCGGCAAGTCGGCAGCGGCGCCTCGTTCGAGGCGTTCCTCCACGTGGGAACGCTGCTCGCCTGCTTCGTCGCGTTCCGCCGCGACCTCGTCGCGATGACTGCCGTCCTCGCGTCGCCGCGCCGTCTCTTCGCGCCCGAGCAGACCGACGAGGTCGGCCGAGACGCGCGCTTCGTCTTCCTCGGGACGCTCGCCACCGTCGCGACCGCGCTGCCGCTCGCCGACTGGTTCGAGTCGCTCTACGACGTGAAGGCGGTGGTGGTCGGCAGCATGGTCGCGACCGGCGTGCTGCTGCTCGCCTCGCGGCCGCTGCTGGCCGTCCCGGAACGGCCGTCGCGCGGCTGGCAGGCGCTGGTCGTCGGCGCGCTCCAGACGCTCGCGATCCTGCCCGGCCTCTCGCGCTCCTGCACGACGGTGGTGGCGGGTCTGGGCGTCGGCCTCGGCGCGCAGCGCGTCGCGCGCCTCTCGTTCCTGCTCTCGGTGCCGATCGTCCTGGCCGCCACGCTGCGCCAGTTCTGGAAGTACCGGCCGAGCGGCGAGCAGCTGCCGCCGATCGCGCTCGGCATCGCCGTCGCGTTCGTCGTCGGCCTCTTCGCGGTGAAGTCGATGCTCCGCCTCGTCCCGCGCGGGCGGATGCACTGGTTCGCGCCGTGGATGTTCGCGCTCGCGGCCGCGGTCGCCTTCACCTGAGCGACGCGCGGCCGAGCCGCGGGATCGTCGACGCGAGCGTCCGCGTCAGCCCTTCAGCACCCCGCGCCGCCACTGCTCGACGACGCGCTGCAGCGCCGGCCCCGGGCACTCGGTGCTGGTGTCGCGGATCTCCTGGTGCGTGTAGACGCGGCCGTGCTCGACGTGGTACTTCGCGCAGAGCGAGTCGAGCAGCTCGACGAGCGCCTTCTTCTGCGCGGCGCTCGGCTGCTGCACGGTGAAGTCGCCGATCAGCGCGACGCCGATGTTGCCGACGTTGAGCTCGGGGCTGCCGGCGTGCGCGCCCTGGTAGGTCAGCGGCCGCCCTTCCCAGATCCGACCCGACGGATCGATCAGGAAGTGGTAGCCGATGTCGGCCCACCCCTCCTGCTCCTGGTGCTGGCGCTGGAACGCGTTGATCGCGTCCGCGGCAACGCTCGCCGCGTTGCCGGGCAGGCGCGTCGCCGTGTGGTGGACGGTGATCCGCCAGATCGGCGTCATGCGATCGAAGTTGGAGCGGGTGCGCCGGGCGTTCCAGGCGCTGCGTGGCAGGATCGGCGGCGACTTCGGCGCGGGCGCGGCGGCGACGGGCGCCGGCGCGATGGGGGCGGGCGGGTTCGCGCGCGCCGTCGTCGCGGGCGCGCGCACGCGCAGCATCTGGCGCAGCTCGTCGTAGAGCGCCGAGCGCGGATGGCCGGTCGAGTCGGCGAGCTTCTTCGCGCGCTGCGCGTCGCCCTGCTGCTCGGCCAGCAGCGACTGGCGGTAGAGGACCGCGTCGCGCTCGCGACCGACCGCCTTCTGCAACGCGGCGTCGTAGCTGCGCCGCGTGAAGTAGGGATCGGTGCCGAACGAGACGTCGCCGCGCAGGCAGTCGAGCCGCATCTCCGCGAAGCGCGCGCGCGAGCTCGTCTGCTGCAGGCGCGGGACGAGCTTCGCCGCCTTGTCGACGTCGACGCTGGCGACGCTCACCTTGCCGTCGTGCAGCCAGCATTCGGCCGCGTCGAGCAGCGCGTCGACCTGCGTCGCCGGATCGCCCGCGTCCATCGCGGCGATCGCGACCTGCTCGTACTGGCGCGCGGCCAGCGACGCGCGCCCTTGCTGGCGCGACGCGTCAGCCTTCGACGCCAGCGACGCGACGGTCGCGTCGGCGACGTCGCTGCCGGAATTGCCGGCGCATCCGCTCGCGAACGCCGCGAGCGGAACCAAGAGCAGCGCCCCCGCGACCCGGAAAAGGGTTCGCGGCGCGCCCGCAGACTGTCGCATGAGACCCCTCCCAACCGTGGGCGAGGAAGCTAGCGCCCCCCGAGGTGCGATCAAGCGGAGCGGGCGGGGAAGTCCCTCTCTCAAGCCGTCTCGAGACCTCGCCGATCCATCGGCCATGGTTCCGACGCAGGCGCTCCCGCAACCGGTCGCCAGTCCGCGCGACGCCCGCCTGATGGGCGGCGAACGCGGCGTCGACCACGAGCTGCTGCTGACCGTGCCCGCCACCGCCGCCGCGCTGCCGCTGCTGCGCGCGACCCTCGAGCCCTTCCTCGCGGCGCAGCTCGAGACCCTCGGCGCGACCCCGCTCCTGCAGGACGTGGTCGTCGCGCTCGGCGAGGCGGTCAGCAACGTGGTGCGCCACGCCTACCCCGACCGCGTCGAGCCGGGCCCGCTGCGAGTGCGCGCGCAGGTCACGCCGTGGCTGCTGCGGCTCGAGATCGTCGACGAGGGGCCGGGCTACGACCTCGCCTCCGTCCCTCGCCCCGACTTCGACCGTCCGCGCCCCGGCGGCTACGGCCTCCACCTGATGCGCGAGACGATGTCGCGCGTCAGCTACCAGCGCGCGACCGGACGCAACACGCTGCTGCTGGAGAAGGCGCTCGGCGCGACGTAACGGGGGGCGCTGCGGCCGGTCGCCTTGACCCGCCCGTGCAGTGCACCGAGAATCCCCCGACTTCTCACGTCCGTCCTCGTCGAGGTCATCCCACCGCAATGGCTCCACGTCCCCTCGTGCTGGCGCGCCGCATGGAGCGCCTGGGCACCGAAACCGCGTTCGAGGTCCTGGCGCGCGCGAAGGAGCTCGAGCGGCAAGGTCGCTCGATCGTCCATCTCGAGATCGGCGAGCCCGACTTCGACACGCCCAAGCACATCATCGACGCGGCGTGCGACGCGCTGCGCAGCGGCAAGACGCACTACGGACCGTCGACCGGCCTGCCCGAGCTGCGCGAGGCGATCGCCGAGGACTTCACCGCGCGGCGCGGCGTGAAGGCGACCGCCGACCAGGTCACGGTCCTCGCGGGCGGCAAGCCGGCGATCTTCTTCCCGCTCCTCGCCCTGCTCGAGGAGGGCGACGAGGCGATCTACCCGAATCCCGGCTTCCCGATCTACGAGTCGATGATCGCCTTCAGCGGCGCGACGCCGGTCCCGCTGCCGCTGCTCGAGTCGAACCAGTTCCGCACCGACGTCGACGAGCTGAAGAAGCGGATCACGCCGAAGACGAAGATCGTCATCGTCAACTCGCCGCACAATCCGTGCGGCAGCGTGATGAAGCCCGACGACATGAAGCGCGTCGGGCAGCTCTGCGCCGAGCGCGGGATCTGGCTCTTCACCGACGAGATCTACTGCCGGATCCTCTACGACGAGAAGCACGAGACGCCGCTGAAGTGGGGCGACCCGGAGCGCACGATCGTCCTCGACGGCTTCTCGAAGACCTTCGCGATGACCGGCTGGCGCCTCGGCTACTCGATCGCGCCGCCCGACCTCGCGCAGCGCATCGCGAAGCTGCAGACCAACTGCAACTCCTGTCCCGCGACCTTCTCGCAGGTGGCGGCCGTCGCCGCGTTGAAGGGGCCGCAGGGCGAGGTCGATTCGATGGTGGCGGAGTTCCGCCGCCGCCGCGACCTCGTCGTGAAGGGGCTGAACGAGCTGCCCGGCGTCAGCTGCATCGCGCCGCAGGGCGCCTTCTACGCGTTCGCCAACGTCAAGGGCACCGGCATGACGTCGCGCGAGCTGCAGAAGGCGCTGCTCGACGAGGCGGGCGTCGGCACGCTCGCCGGCACCGCGTTCGGCGCGCACGGCGAGGGCTACCTGCGCCTCTCCTACGCCAACTCGCAGGCGAACCTCACCGAGGCGCTGCGCCGCATGAAGCAGTTCCTCACGGCGAGGAAGCCGGTCCGCACGTGAACGGCGCCGCCGACTTCCGCAGCGACACCGTCACGCGGCCGTGCGCCGACATGCGGCGCGCGATGGCCGCGGCCGAGGTGGGCGACGACGTCCTCGGCGACGACCCGACGGTGATCCGGCTGCAGGAGCGCGTCGCGGCGCTCTGCGGCAAGGAGGCCGCGCTCTTCGTGCCGAGCGGCACGATGGGCAACCAGGTCGCGGTGAAGCTCCTCACGCAGCCGGGCGAGGAGCTGATCTGCGAGGAGCGCTCCCACGTCTGGGTGAACGAGGCGGGCGGGCTCGGGCTGATCAGCGGCGTGCAGACGAAGACGCTGCCCGGCCCCGACGGCGTGCCGAGCGTCGCCGCGATCGAGGCGGCGATCCGCGACGAGGACGTCCACCATCCGCGGACCGCGCTGGTGGTGATCGAGAACACGCACAACTACGCGGGCGGGCGGATCGTGCCGCTCGCGACGATGGCGGCGATCCGGAAGCTCGCGCTCGGACGCGGGCTGAAGGTCCATCTCGACGGCGCGCGCCTCTGGAACGCGGCGGTCGCCAGCGCGACGCCGATCGCGGCGTTCGCGGCGCAGGTCGACACGCTGACCGTCTGCTTCTCGAAGGGGCTCTGCTGCCCCGCCGGCTCGATGGTCGCCGGCACGAAGGAGCAGGTCGCGCACGCGCGACGGATCCGCAAGGCGCTCGGCGGCGGGATGCGCCAGGTCGGGATCCTCGCGGCGGCGGCCGAGTTCGCGCTCGACCATCTCGTCGAGCGCCTCGCCGAGGACCACGCGCGCGCGCGCCGGATGGCGGCGGCGTTCGCGTCGCTGCCGGGCTGCCGCCTCGACCCGGCGCGCGTCGAGACCAACCTCGTCTTCGTCGAGCGGCCGGCGGGCGACGCCGTCGCGCTCGAGAAGCGGCTGGCGGCCGACGGCGTGCTGGCGATCGCGCTGGCGGCCGACCGGCTGCGCTTCGTCACGCACCGCGACGTCGGCGACGCCGCGGTCGAGCGGGCGCTGAAGGCGGTGGAACGAGCCGCTCGCGCGGCCTAGGGAGGAGCAGGTGGGCGTCTTCAAGGCGTACGACATCCGCGGGATCTATCCGGGCGAGATCGACGAGAAGCTCGCGTGGAAGATCGGCGCGGGGCTCGTGAAGCTCCTCGCGGCGAAGCGGCTGGTCGTCGGCCGCGACATGCGCAAGTCGGCGCCGTCGATCCAGAAGGCGGTGATCGACGGGATCACCGCCCACGGCTGCGACGTGATCGACATCGGGCTGGTCTCGACGCCGATGGCCTATTTCGGGATCGGCAGCCTCGACGCCGACGGCGGCCTCACCACGACCGCGTCGCACAACCCGCCGCAGTACATCGGCGCGAAGATCTGCCGCCGCGGCGCGGTGCCGATGAGCAAGGACACCGGGATCGGCGAGCTCGAGCAGATGGCGAAGGGCGACCTCGCGCCGCCCGCCGGCACGAAGCGCGGCGGCGTCACGACCGTCGACGTGCGCAAGGGCTACCAGCAGCAGCTCCGCCGCTTCATGCAGCCGTGGAAGGGGATCAAGGCGGTGATCGACACCGCCAACGGGATGGGCGGGCTCGAGGTGCCGCTGGTCCTCGAGGGCAGCGGCCTCGACTGGAGCGGCCTCTTCCTCGAGGTCGACGGCACCTTCCCCAACCACGAGGCGAACCCGCTCAAGGACGAGAACATCGTCGACTTGAAGCGCGAGGTCGTCGCGCGCAAGGCCGACGTCGGCTTCGCCTTCGACGGCGACGCCGACCGCTGCTGCTTCGTCGACGAGAAGGGCGAGCGGATCGGCGCCGACCTGATCACCGCGCTCCTCGCGCGCGAGTTCCTCGCGAAGGAGAAGGGCGCCGCGATCGTCTACGACCTGCGCGCCAGCCGCGTGCTGCCGGAGGACGTCGCCGCGCGCGGCGGTCGGCCGCTGCGCGAGCGCGTCGGCCACAGCTTCATCAAGGCGACGATGCGCAAGGAGAACGCGCCGTTCGCCGGCGAGCTGTCGGGCCACTTCTACTTCCGCGACCACTTCTTCTCGGACTGCGGCACGCTCGCGATGGCGCACGTGCTGAACGTGATGGCGCGCGAGAAGAAGCCGCTGTCGCAGCTCGTCGCGCCGCTGCGGAAGTACTTCTCGACGGGCGAGGTGAACTTCGAGGTCGCCGACGCCGACGCCAAGCTGGCCGAGCTGCGCGACGCCTACGCGAAGGGCAAGGGCGCCGCGGCGCCGCTCTCCTCCGACGAGCTCGACGGCCTCTCGGTCGCCTTCCCGGACTTCTGGTTCAACGTCCGCAAGAGCAACACCGAGCCGCTGCTGCGACTGATGCTCGAGGCGCCCACGAAGGAGCTGCTCGACCGCAAGCGCGACGAGCTGGTGAAGCGGATCGGCGGGAGACCCCACTGAGGATCAGTGGGGTCTCTGATTCCAGTGGCGGCCCCTGATCCAGTGGCGGCCCGCTTCGCTGGGCCGCGCGCTGCGCGCGCATGCTGGGACGCCGGCGCTGCGGGCGCGAGCTGCGACGCCGCGCGCATGCGCGTGCGTGCTGCGTCGCGGATCTCGGCGCGAAGGGTCCTGCCGCCTCAGAAGAGGTAGTAGAGCTCCGGCAGGAAGGTGAGGCTCATGGTGTAGTTGTGGTCGCGCGCGAAGCTCGAGGGGAGCGGGGCGCGCGTCTCGTCGCAGAGCATGCCGAGCGCGGCGGTCGCGAAGGCGCGGGCGTAGGCGACCTCGTCCTTGCGGCGCGCCTGCTCGACCAGGAAGGGCAGCGTCGCCTGGTCGCCGATCGTGCCGAGCGCGTGGAGGTAGCTCGCGCGCACCACCAGCTCGCGGTCGTGGCGCACCTGCTCCTCGAGGTTCGCGATCACGCCGCGGTCGCCGAGGAGGCCGAGCCCGAGCGCGGTCCAGTAGAGGACGTGCGGGTCGTTCGACTTGTCGAGCTGCTGGCGCATCTCGTTCGTCGCCTCGACCACGCCGAGCCGCCCGAGCGCCCACGCGAGGTAGCCGCGGAGCGCGGGATCGCTCTCCTTCTTGTAGGCGGCGTGGAGCTCGGCGCCCGCCTCGCGCTGGTCGAGCAGCGCGATCGCGACCGTCAGCGCGCCGCGCTGCGACGCGGCCGACTCGTCGTGGAACTGCGCCATGAGGTCGGGGAGCGCCGCCTGGTAGCCGGCGATGCCGATCGCGAGCGCGAGGAAGGGGCGCTCGCGCGTGGAGGGGCCGGCGCGCAGGCGCGCGCGCAACCGCTCGACGATCTGCGGCGAGCCGAGCGACGCGATGCGGCCGAGCGCGATCGTCGCGAAGCTGCGCGCGACGCCGTCGGAGTCGTCGTTCGCCGCGCGCTCGAGCGCGCGCACCACGTCGGCGTCGTCGGGATGGGCGACCGCGCCGAGCGCGATCGCGGCGCTGCGCCGGACCGGCGTCGCGTCGTCCACCAGCGCGGCGAGGAGCGTCGGGTTCGCCGCGCGGTCGCCGATGCGGCCGAGCGCCTCGACGGCCAGCGCCTTCTGGAACGCGTCGTGGCCGCGCGCCTGGAGGTAGGAGCGCAGGAACGGCGCGTTGCCCGGATCGCGCGAGAGGCCGAGCGCGTAGATCGACGCCTGCTGCAGCGTGTGGGGCAGCCGGCTCTCCGCGCCGCCCGCCAGCGCGTCGCGCAGCAGCGCGGTCGCCTCGGGCGCGCCGCTGATGCCGAGTGCGACGGCCGCCATCGAGCGCATCTCGTCGGGATTGCGCTCGTCGTGGAAGGTGGCGCCGAGGCGATCGGTCGCCTTCGGGTTGCGTGCGAGACCGAGCGCGAGGACCGCGTTGATCCGCACGGTCAGCGACGGGTCGCCGACCGCGGCGTTGCTCAGGTAGGGGAGCGTCGACTCGTCCTCGAGGCGCGCGAGCGCGTAGACCGCCGCCGAGCGGACGAGGTCGTCCTCGTCGCGCAGTTGCTGCACGAGCGCGGGCATCAGCACCTGCGCGCGATCGGACGCGGTCAGCGGGAGGAAGCCGGTCGCTCCCGCCGGCACCGTCGCGTTGCGCAGGCTCGGCCGCAGGTTGACGTAGCTGTCGTGGTTGAACTCCCACCAGAACTCCCACCGCTCCTCGTTGAAGACGAGCGACGGCGCGCTGCCGGGGACGGAGGGGGGCGCTTCGCGATTCGAGGCGGCGCCCGACGCACCGGACGGGGAGTTGGGATTGCCCGACGGCGGCGGCGGTTGAGGAGTTGGTCCGCCCGCCTGGCGGAAGAGGCCGCCATGGGCGTGGAGCGAGGAGGTCGCCGCAACGAGCGCGAGCCACGACGCGAGGGCGCGTGAACGGATCCCACTCCGGAACATGACGAAGCTCCCCGCCGACCCTGGCCGAGCCGGCCCGGCCCTCTTCGGCTGCACGACCGCTCACGTTGACCCCGGAAGCGCGCTGCGGAACGGCTTGCCGCACCGGGAGCTCTCGGCGAGCGATCGTGGCGCAGATCACATAGCGAAGGGCACGCCAACCCGTTCGATCCCCCGCGCCGGGATGCGACCTAAGATCGCCGCCCCTTCGTACGAGGAGCGGGCCAGGATGGCGTGCCTCTACTTCGACTGCTTCTCGGGAGCGGCCGGTGACATGCTGGTCGCCGCCCTCCTCGACCTCGGCGCGTCGTTCGAGCAGCTCCGGGAAGATCTTGCCGCCCTCCGGGTCGACGGCTTCACGATCGTCCGGGAGAAGAAGTGGCAGGGCGGGCTGGCGGGGACGCGCTTCGACGTCCGCCTCGATCCGGCGGTGAAGCAGCCGCGACGCGGGCTGCGCGAGATCGAGGCGCTCCTCGCCGCGAGCGCGCTGCCGGCGGCGGTGAAGGAGAGCGCGACGCGGGTCTTCCGGCGGATCGGGGCGGCCGAGGCGAAGGTCCACGGCTGCCCGATCGACGAGGTCCACTTCCACGAGGTCGGCGCGGTCGACTCGATCGCCGACGTCGTCGGCTTCTGCGCGCTCCACCATCGCCTCGGCTCGCCGCGCCTCTTCGCGTCGCCGATCGCGGTGGGGGAGGGGTTCGTCAAGACGGAGCACGGCCTCCTGCCGGTGCCGGCGATGGCGACGCTCGAGCTGCTGGCCGGAGTTCCGGTCGAGAGCGGCGGGCTGCGCGAGGAGCTCTGCACGCCGACGGGCGCGGCGCTGCTGGCGACGCTCTGCGAAGGATTCGGTCGCGACCTGTCGTACGTGCCGCGCCGCGTCGGCTACGGACTCGGCACGCGCGTGCGCGAGAGCCCGCCCAACGCGGTGCGCGTCGTCGAGTGCGACGTCGTCGCGCCGCCGGGCGAGGGGATCGTCGTGGTCGAGTGCAACCTCGACGACGTGACGGGACAGGAGATCGGCCGGCTGATCGAGCGCTGCATGGGCGCGGGCGCGCTCGACGTCGTCGTCGCGCCCGTGACGATGAAGAAGGGACGCACCGGAGTGCTGCTGCAGGTGCTGGCCGATCCGGCGCGCGCGGCGTCCATCGAGGAGCTCCTGCTGCTCGACTCGCCGACGCTCGGCGTGCGGCGGTGGCGGGCGAGCCGGCGGATCGCGGCGCGCGAGGCGGCGACCTGGCCGACGTCGCTCGGGCCGGTGAAGGTGAAGGTCGCGACGCTGCCCGACGGCACGCGCCGCGTCGCGCCGGAGTTCGCCGAGCTCGACCGACTCGCGCGCGAGCGGTCGCTGCCGCTGGCCGAAGTGCGCCGCCGGCTCGCGGCGGAGCTCGATCCGGGGCGCGCACCGGGTTGAGCGGCCGCCTTCGCCGCGCCGCGCGCGGCGGCGCGGCGCGAAACGTCACGCCGCGTCGCGCTCGAGCCAGCTCCAGTCGATCGCGCCCGGCTGCTCGAGGTCGCGGCGCACGTCCTCCATCAGCCGCGCGAAGAAGACGAGGTTGTGCTCCGTCGCGAGGATCGGGCCGAGCATCTCGTCGGCGAGGAAGAGGTGGCGCAGGTAGCCGCGCGTCGCGCGCGTGCAGGCCGTGCAGGGGCACCCCTCCTCGACCGGCGCGGTCGAGCGCGCGTGCTCGGCGTGGCGGATCTTGACGGTGCCGGCGCGGCTGAAGAGGAAGCCGTTGCGCGCGTTGCGGGTCGGCAGCACGCAGTCGAAGAGGTCGATGCCGGCGCGCACGGCGGCGACCACCTCGCGCGGCGAGCCCACTCCCATCAGGTAGCGCGGCTTGGCGGCGGGCAGGAGCGGGGCGAAGCGCTCCGCCTGGTCGCGGATCGTCGCGGCGTCCTCGCCGACCGCGATGCCGCCGAGCGCGTAGCCGTCGAAGTCGTCGCGCGCGAGCTCGCCCGCCATCGCGGCGCGGAGCGCGAGGTCGCGGCCGCCCTGCACGATCGCGAAGCAGGCGCGCTCCGCTCCGAGCGCGCGGTGCGCCTGCAGGGAACGGCGCGCCCAGCGCAGGCTGCGGTCGCACGCGCGCTCGAGCTCGCCGCGCGCCGCCTCGGCCGGCGGGCACTCGTCGAGCACCATCGCGATGTCGGAGTCGAGCGCGTGCTGGATCGCCATCGCGCGCTCGGGAGTGAGGCGCACCTCGGCGCCGTCGAGGTGGGAGCGGAAGGTCACGCCGTCGTCGTCGAGCGCGCGGCGCGTCGCGAGCGAGAAGACCTGGAAGCCGCCGCTGTCGGTCAGCACGATCCCCGGATAGTCCATGAGTCGGTGGAGCCCGCCGAGCGCGCGCACCGTCTCCTCGCCCGGCCGCAGCGCGAGGTGGTAGGTGTTGGCGAGGAGCGCGTGGAAGCCGAGGCGCGGCAGGTGGCGCGCGTGGATGCCCTTCAGCGTCCCCTGCGTCGCGACCGGCATGAAGGCGGGCGTCGGCGTCGAGCGGCCGCGCAGCGTCAGCGTGCCGCGCCGTCCCGATCCCGATGCCGCCGCCTGGAACTCGAAGCGGACCCTCGTCGCGCTCACCAACGCTTCACCAATTTCGCGCCGCGGTAGTAGTAGCCGACGATCTCGCGCCACTCCTTGCCCGCCTTCGCGAGGCCAGCGGCGCCGAACTGGCAGAGGCCGACGCCGTGGCCGAAGCCCGAGCCGTCGAAGAGCACCTGCTGGCGATCCACCGTGAGCGTGCGCGCCCAGCCGCTCGGCAGCTTCTCGGCGTCGCTGGCGGCGCCGGCGTTCCACGCGCGGCGGAAGTCCTGCGCGGCCAGGCTCTTCCCGCCGCCGCTGCCGCGCACGTCGAAGCGGATCGCGTGGCCCATCCGGTCGCGCTGCACGTCGATCGCGACGACGTCCTTGAGCGCGAGGCGGCGCGCCAGCTCGCTGGTCGCGAGCGTGCGCGTCCAGCGGTACTTCGGCGACGCGCGGCACCACTCGCACGGGACGCCCCGCAGGCCCGCGACCGCCGACTTCTCGAAGACGAGCGGCGCGTCGACGGTCGCGCCGCCGCACGTGCTCATGAAGTAGGAGCAGAGCGTCTCGCCGTCGACCTCGAGGATCACGCCGCGCGACGCGGCGACGACGTCTCGCGCCCGCTCCTGCAGCTGCGTCACGCCGCCGTAGACCTGGTCGGCGTCGGTCGCGCGCAGCAGCGGATCGCCGTGGTCGAGGCGCCAGCGCGCGTAGGTGCGCGCCGCGACCGCCTGCGCCTTCAGCGCCTCGTCGGGGAAGCTCGGCGGCATCTCGGAGAAGAGGACGCCCGCGAGGTACTCCTCGATGTCGATGACGTTGCAGACTTCGAGGCGGCCGGCGCGGTCGCGTCGCACGCGCAGGTCGCCGGCGTAGCTCTTGCCGCGGTACTGGACCGGCGCCTCGTCGGCGGGCGAGAGGACGATCTCGTCGGCTGCGAACGTCACGCCGTTCAGCGAGATCGCGCGGTCGCCCGACTCGAGCCGTCCGCTCGTCAGCCGCCGCCCGCTGGCGAGCGCGCTGCCGCTGCCGTCGCGCACCTGGTAGGCGCCCGGCAGCGCGACGTCGGCCGCGAGCAGGTCGCGGTCGAGGAGGATCTGGACTTCGGGCAGCGCGCCGGTCGCGCGCGGGTTGCTGCAGCGGACCAGCAGCAGCGAGAGGGCGGCGAAGAGGACGGCCAGCGCGGCGGCGCGACCTGGCGCGCGGCACGAGTCGACCGCGCGCCCCAGGAATCCGCGCGCCCGTTCATCCGCCACCAGCGGTCTCCTCGGCAAGGCCGTGCGTCGCGCACCAGTCGCGGCCGCGCGTCGTCAGCTCGCGGCCGCGTCCCGTCTTGCGGATCAGCTCGAGGCGGAGCAGGTGCGGCTCGTAGACCTCCTCGATCGTCTCCTCCGCCTCGCCGACGCCGGCGCCGATCGTCTTCAGGCCGAGCGTCTGCTGCAGCGCGCGATGCAGGAGGCCGAGGATGCGGCGGTCGGTCTCCTCGAGACCGAGCTCGTCGATGCCGAGGCGCGCGAGCCCTTCGTCGGCCAGCGCGGCGTCGATCTTCTTCGCGCCGCGCACCTGCGCGAGGTCGCGCAACCGCCGCAGCAACCGGTTGGCGATGCGCGGCGTCCCGCGCGCGCGCGCCGCCAGCGATTCCGCCGCGCGCTCGTCGATCGCGACGCGGAGGATGCGCGCGGTGCGGCGCACCACCTGCACGAGGTGGGCGGCGGGATAGGGCTCGAGCTTCTCGTGGATGCCGAAGCGGCCGCGGAACGCCGCGGTGAGCCGCCCTTCGCGCGTCGTCGCGCCGACCAGCGTGAAGGGCTGCAGCGGCAGTCGCACGGTGCGCGCGGCGAGGCCCTGCTCCACCGGCACGTCGACGACGAAGTCCTCCATCGCGCCGTAGAGGTACTCCTCGACCGCGACCGGCAGCCGGTGGATCTCGTCGATGAAGAGCAGGTCGCCGCGCTCGAGGCTCGTCAGCATCCCGGCGAGGTCGGCGGGGCGGGAGAGCGCGGGGCCCGACGTCGCGTGGAGCGTGCGCCCGCATTCGCGCGCGAGGAGCGTGCAGAGCGTCGTCTTGCCGAGTCCCGGCAATCCCGACAGCAGCACGTGATCGAGCGGCTCGGCACGCAGGCGCGCCGCGCCGACCGCGATGCGCAGGTTCTCGACCGTGCGCTCCTGACCGATGAATTCGTCGAGCGACTGCGGCCGCAGCTCGCTCTCCTCGGCGCCGCCATCGGGCCGGTTGAGCTGCGCGAACGTGCTCGCGACCATGCCTGGACCCCGCCCTTCGCTGCCGAGCGAAACGACGCCCCTCCCCAGGGACGGCACCGGCGTCGCGTGGGAACGCGTGGCCGGAACGACGCGGGAAGCTATCGGGGTGGCGAACCAGCGGCAAGGAAGCGGCCCCGGGGAGGCGCTCGTGCGGAAGCGCCCGAACGGAGGGGGCGCCGCGAGGCGACGAAGCGGAGCCGGGCGACTTGCCGGGGATGGCACGCGAGGTGATGGGGCGACGGAGTGGAGCGCTCTCCTTCCCAGGAGCGACGGGGAGGCGGAGCTTTGACCGGCTCCCGGGAACGGCGTACAAAGCTCCGTTCGATCCGGGCCGCGGCGTGGAACGGACGGCTCGGGTGGTTCAGTTCGAGGAGCGAGCATCGATGCGGGCACACTTGATCGGTCGGGGCGCCGGCGGCAGTGCCGTGGCGCTCTTGCTCGCCGGGTGCGGTGGGGGCGGGGGCGGCGGCTCGTCGCAAGGGCCGCTCGACGATGATCCGATCGTCGTGTTGTCCGGCGCGTCGGGCCGCATCTCGCGCACGATCGACGAGGCGAACGCCGACAACGGCGCGACGCCGCTGCCGACGCTGCCGGCGTCGGTCACGACCACCAACCACTGGATCCGCCTCGAGTTCCCGGTCAACGTCCAGCGCGACGACGTCCTCGAGAACAGCTTCCTCACCGCGCCCTTTTCCTACCTGAACGGCGCGATCACCATCAACGACCTGCACGGCGACCACCTGCCGGGCCTCGCGATGGTGAACGGCATCGACGCGCTCGGCGTCGATCACAAGTCCGACCCGAACTTCCCGCACGACGTCCAGTCGGGCGTCGACCTCAACGTCGGCAAGAACGTCTTCCTCTACGTCGCCGACGCCGACCGCAACCTCGCGACCTTCGCGACGTTCGGCTACCACTTCAATTCGTTCACGAACACGCGCGAGGAGATCCAGGCGGTCTCCCAGCACGAGAACGGGACGCTCGACGCGGTCCGCATCACGGTCGCCGCCGTCGGCGGGAACGACTACAACGCGGTCTGGGTCGCGCCGGTGGGCAACGCGAGTGACGCGCGGCGCCCGGTCGTCGTGCGCGTCGATTCCGAGGAGCGCAACCCGGACGATCCCGCCAACGCCTCGTCGGCGGCGATCAACTCGAGCTTCATCGTCGAATTCTCGGAGCCGGTGGTGCCGCGCAGCGTCGGCGACTCGCCGATCTTCAACGGCGTCGGCTTCACGGGCAACGTGCCGCGCCTGCCGCGCGTCGTGAACGGCCTCCCGAACCTCCCCTTCCCGAACAGCGGCGTCACGTCGGTGCTGAACGTGAATCTCGGGACGCTCTACATCCCGTTCGACTGCCGGCCGGTGAACTCGAACAACCTCGCGACCTACCGCTTCCGGCCGCTGATCAGCCTGCCGCCGAACGCCTCGGTCGACGTGCTCGTGCGCTCGCTGACGCTCAACACCAACACGACGACGACGAACGGCACCGCGGTCACCGACCTGTCGGGGAACACCTACGACGGCCAGGACCTCGACGCGGACGACGTCCCCGACCAGACCGACCTGACCGTCACCTTCACGACCGGGCCGGGCGCCGGGCTCGTCAACATCCCGGTCTCGCCGGAAGTCATCTACTGGCTGCCGGACGGCAACGGCATCGGCGCGATCGACTTGAACGGCCGCGGCTTCACGACCAACACGCCGGGCGCGCTGGCGGACCGGCGCGACGTCGCGCCCATCGTGACCAAGGTCTGGATCGGCCTGATCGGCTGCGAAGTGAATCCGGGCGGCCTCAACCAGGTGAACGGACAGGGGCTGATCGCGTGGCCGGGCAACGCGGCGACGCCGATCGATCCGTGCACGACGCTCCCGATGCTGGAGTTCGCGCACAACCGCTTCTACTACCCCGTCGGTCTCGGCAGCTACACCTACGGCCCCACGGTGAACCCGACGCGCGGCGACGCGTGGTACGCGCCGAACGATCCGGGCAACCCGGGCACGCCGGTGGCGGGCGTCAACGAGGGCTCGAGCGGCTTCGAGACGCTCTGCCGCGACAGCAACGGCGACGTGGTGCTCACGGGCCGCGAGTTCGGCAAGGTGGGGCGGGTCAACGACCTGATCGTCGGCCAGTTCCTCGACCAGATCTACTTCGACCAGCAGAACCCCTTCCTGCCGGGGCTGCACCTCTCGTTCATGTTCGGCGGCGCCGGGATCGCGAACAACTCGATCTCCGACCCGCCGTTCCCGAACCCGCCGCCGCTGCGCTACTGGTTCGGGATGCCCGAGGTCGGCGTCGTGCCCGACCCGATCAATCCCGAGAATCCGCCGCTGCTGATCGAGGGCGAGGAGGTCTTCCTCGGCCCGCGCGCGGCGATCGGCTACGTCTACCTCCAGCCGAACGACACCAACCCGAACTCGTTCGACCAGTCGATCTTCCCGCACTTCCACGTCGGCCCGAGCCCGCAGTCGGCGACGCAGGTGTTCACCTACTCGTCGCGCCAGCAGATCGGCAACTTCCTCTACGCGACCGACTCGACGAACGGCGTCGTGCACGCGATCAACAGCAACACGATGCGCGTGATCACGTCGATCCAGACGCCCGACCCGACCGGCCTCGCCATCGCGCCCGACATGTCGCGGATCTACGTGACCAACTTCGCGAACGACATGGTCTCGGTGATCGCGTCCAACCCGCTCGACGTGAACTTCCACAAGGAGATCGCGCGCATCAACGTCGGCCGCGGCCCGCGCGCGATCTGCGTCCAGCCCGAGCACGAGGAGATCTTCGTCTGCAACTACCTCGGCAACTCGGTGTCGCTGATCAATGACGTCGACCTCAAGGTCCGCAAGACCATCGACCAGCTGATCAGCGCGCCGTACGACGTCGAGGCGACGCCGCGCCAGATCGAGCCGACCTCGCCGAGCCCGCTGTCGCCGACGATGATCGGCTGGGCGTGCGGCCTCTACTTCGCCTACATCTCGAACGCGACGGGCAACTCGGTCGTCGTCTACGAGTCGGGACCCGATGGTCCGCAGGGCATCGGCATCGACGGCGTGCGCGGCTCGCTGCCGCAGGACGACGACACCGGCAACGAGCTCCTCGAGCCGCGCGGCATCTGCTACGACCCGTTCCCGAACCCGTCGGGCCTCTACGCCGGCGGCGTCTTCGTGGCCCACCGCGACAGCGACGGGCACGGCCGCGTGTCGGAGATCCAGTTCACGGTCCAGTCGGCGCTCGGCCCGCTGCCGATCTTCGCGCCGCCGGGCCTCCAGACGCCGCCGGGCTTCCTCGACCGCAACTTCGAGATCGTGCGGACGTGGGGCAACGTCGACGACAAGCGCCTCGCCGGCAACTCGCCGGTCGACGTGACGCTCGCCGACATGGCGACCGACGGCTACCACCGCCGGCCGATCACCGTCGTCCCGAACTCGGGCGGGCCGTCGACGCCGCCGGAGCCGGAGCACACCGGCACGCTCAACTCGAAGCACCCGATGCGCCTCAACTCGCCCTTCTGCGTCCCGGCGTGCACGCCCGACCGTCTCTACGTCGCGTTCGAGGACATCGGGACGATCCAGGTGCTTGCGCCGCAGGACCCGTTGGCGATCGGCAAGACGATCACCGAGCCGTCCATCACCGGCGTCCGCAAGCTCATGGGCTTCTGGCGGCAGTAGTCACCGGCTCGCAGTGGCAGCGACTCTCCACGGCCCGCTCCCGTTCGATCGGGGGCGGGCCGCGTCGTCGGTGGGTCATGGCGGTGGGGAGGCGCGCGCGTTACCGCTCGCTCGAGCGCACGCGGGCGACTCCCGGCGGGGTCCCGAAGCAGCCCGGGATCGCGGCACGGCGGATGCTGTCGTGCCCTCCGGCGGAACGGGCGCGGCCCCGGTCGCTCCCGGGGAGAGCTTTACCCTCTCTCCGAGGCGACCTATAACCCTCGCTTTTTCCCCCCGGCGGCCCAGAGGCGGCGCCGGCTCTTCCGAGTCCTCGACCGAGCCAACTAGGAGCGCGTGCTTCATGCGAGCCAGGCCACTCCCGCCCTTGAAGATGGTGCTCGGGGTCTCCAGCAGTGCGCTGCTGCTCACTCTCTCGCTGCCGGGGTGCGGCGGAGGCAGCGGCGGATCGCACTCCGCCAATGACATCCAGGGCACGGTGATGAACGTCATCGGCACCCCGGGTCGTCTCTCGCAGACGGCGGAGGAGGCGAACAGCGGCAACGGCACGGCGCCGCCGCCCCCGTTCGCGACGACCGTCACGACCGACAACCACTGGTTCCGCATCGAGTTCCCGTTCAACCTCCAGACGAAGACGTTCCTCGATCCGGCCTCCAACTTCGACCCCTTCTCGAACCTCAACGGCAACATCACGATCGTCGACGGCACCGGCGCGCACGTGCCCGGCATCGTCCTCGTGAACGGCGTCGACGTCTTCGGCGTCGACCACAAGAACGACGTCGGCTTCCCGCACGACCTGTCGACGACCAGCGTCGACCGCAACCTCGGCAAGAACGTCTTCCTCTTCGTCGCCGACGTCGACGGCGACCTCGCGACGCTCGCGCCCTTCGGCGGCTACATCCCCGATCCCGGCAATCCGAACGCGCTCCTCGAGCAGCCGATCGCCCACATCGACACGGTGCACGTGAACGTCAGCTCGGTGAACGGGCTCGACGTCGACGCCTCCTGGTCGTTCTCGATCGGCGTCGGCGACACGCGGCCGCCCTTCGTCGTCTCGGTCGGCTCCGAGGAACGGAGCCCGGCCGATCCGCTCAACCCGGCCTCGACGTCGACGACCGGCTCGCTGGTGGTCCGCTTCTCGGAACCGATGGTTCCCCATTCGGTGGGGCGGTCCGCGGAGCTCGACGGCGCGCCGTTCACCGGGAACATGCCCAACAAGTTCCTCGGCTTCAATTCGCCGCCCGCGGCGATCATCGCGACGGTGAACGTCAACGTCGGGACGATCTTCGTCCCGTTCGACTGCTCGCCGATCAACGCGAACAACCTGACGGCCTACCGCTTCCGTCCGCTGATCTCGCTGCCGTCGAACTCCTCGATCGACGTCGTCGTCCGCGCGCTGACGGCCAACAACGTCGCGTCGGTCGACCTGGCCGGCAACTCCTACGACGGCCAGGACACGACGGGCGACGGCATCGGCGAGGGCGCCGACTTCCCGACGACCTTCGCGGTCGGCCCCGGCGCCGCCGTGGTCAACATTCCGGTCTCGCCGAGCGTCATCTACTTCGCGCCGAGCTCCGTCGCCGGCCTCGGCGCCATCGACCTCGACGGCTGGGGTTTCACCACCAACACGCCGGGCGCCAACTCGAGCAACCGGCAGCTCGCGCCGATCGTCACCGCGACCTGGCAGGACCTGTCGGGCTGCGAGGTGAATCCGGGCGGGCTCAACACGGCGAACGGCATCGGCCACATCGCCCATCCGGGCCTCACGGCGCCGGGCACCAATCCGTGCACGGGCCTGCCGAACATCCTCTTCCCCTGCAACGCCTACATCTATCCCGTCGGCCTCGGCTCCTATCCCTACGGACCGATCCCGAACGCGGCGCGCTCGACCTTCCCGCATGACTGGTTCGCCCCGCCCTCCAACGGCAATCCGGGCACGCCGGTGCCGGGCATCAACGAGGGCTCGAGCGGCTTCGAGACGCTCTGCCGCAACAGCGCGGGCGAGGCGATCCTCACCGGCGGCGACGACGGCGCGATCGGCACCGTGCAGGACATGATCGTCGGCGAGTTCCTCGACCGCGTCTACTTCGACAAGTTCAACCCGCGCAACAGCCCGAACAACCACCTGAGCTTCTTCGGCGGCGGCGCGGGCACGCTCGGCCGCAACCTGATCTCCGATCCGCCGATCCCGAACCCGCCGCCGATGCGCTACTGGATCGGCCTGCCGCAGACCGACGTCGTCTTCGACCAGAACGCGCCGGGCACGCCGGGCGTCGTGATCGAGGGCGAGGAGGTGTGGACCGGCTTCCGACCGCTCGGCCCGATCGCCTTCTCCGGCCTGCTGGCCAGCGGCAGCGGCGCGAACTACCACACCGGCTACGTCCGCCTCCAGCCCAACAAGCTGAATCCGGCCAACGCGCCCGACCAGACCGTCCCGCCGCACCAGGTCGGCCCCGTCAACAAGATGTGCTTCGCGAACGGCCCCGGCCACCAGTCGATGACGGGCACCTACTCGTTCGCGTCGCGCCAGCAGATCGGCAACTTCCTCTACGTGACCGACGCGTCGACGCGCGAGCTGCACGCGATCAACTCGAACACGATGCGGATCATCTCGAGCATCTCGCTCCCCGATCCGACCGGGCTGGGCCTCTCGGCCGACCTGAAGTACCTCTACGTCACCAACTTCTCCGACAACTCGCTGTCGGTCGTCGGCTCGGACCCCTCCTCGCCCAACTTCCACCGCGAGATCGCCCGCGTGAAGACGGGCATCGGCCCGCGCTCGGTGGCGGTGCAGGAGGAGAACGAGGACATCTTCGTCTGCAACCACCTCGGCAACACGGTCTCGATCATCGATCCGATCTCCTACAAGATCCGCAAGACGCTCGACTCGCTGATCCTCGGGCCGTGGGACGTCGAGGCGTCGCCGCGCCAGCAGCAGCCGAGCGCGCCGCATCCGTTCGGCTGGGCGTGCGGCGTCTACTTCGCCTACATCACGAACCTGACGGGCAACTCGGTCGTCGTCTACGAATCGGGCCCCGACGGCCCGCGCGGCATCGGCATCGACAACATCCGCGGCACGCTGCCGATCGACGACAGCGGCATCGACCTGATCTCGCCGCGCGGCCTCTGCATGTCGCCGTTCGCCAACCCGGCCGGCCTCTTCGCGGGCGGCTGCTTCATCGCCCACCGTGACGGCGAGGGCAACGGCCGCGTGTCGCACATCCAGTTCACGCAGCAGGCGATCTTCGGGCCGCTGGTCATCCAGGTCCCGCCGGGCTTCTTCATCCCGCCGGGCTTCACCGACCGCGTCTTCGAGATCACCGGCACGTGGGGCAACACCGACAACTCGCGCCTCGCCGGCCACTTCCCCTCCGACGTCGCGCTCTCCGACATGAACTGCGCGAGCTACGGGGTGTCGATGGACGTCGCCTCGTCGGGCGCGCCGAACTTCGGCGGCGTCGGCGAGACGATCAACCCGGAGCGCTCCGGCATCGTCAACTCGAAGGCGATCATGCGTTCGGTCACGGCCGGCGCCGCGGTCTGCGTCGTCCCCGACCGCCTCTACGTCGGCTTCGACGACACCGACGAGATCCAGGTGATGTCGCCGACGACGCCGGGGCTGATCTTGAAGACGATCGAGGGCCACGGCGGGCAGGGCACGCGCAAGCTCGGTTCCTACTGGCGGCAGTGAGCGAGGAGGAGGCGGGAACGCGGCGATGGAACGGCTCGACCCACGGCAGAAGTCGGGAGCGCAGGTGCGCGCGATGTTCGACGCGATCGCTCCGCGCTACGACCTGCTCAACCGGCTGCTGTCGGCGGGCAGCGACGTCCGCTGGCGGCGTCGCGCCGCGGCGACGGCGCTCGCCGGCCGCGAGCGGGTCGTGGCGGCCGACGCCTGCTGCGGGACCGGCGATCTCGCCCTCGAGCTCGCGCGCGACTCGCGCGTCCGTCGCGTGGTCGGCTTCGACTTCGCGCCCGCCATGGTGCGACGCGCCCGGTCGAAGGGCGGCGGGGCGACCTTCGCGGTCGGCGACACGCTCGCGCTGCCGGCCCGCGACGCGACGTTCGACGTCGTGACCGTCGCCTTCGGGCTGCGCAACGTCGTCGACCCGGCGGCGGGGATCGCCGAGATGGCGCGCCTGCTGCGGCCGGGTGGGCGGCTCGTGGTGCTCGAGTTCTTCGCGCCGCGCCGCGGCCTCGGCGCGTCGCTCTTCCGCGGCTACTTCCGCCACGTGCTGCCGCGCATCGGCCGCCTCGTGGCGAGTGGTGCGGCGGGCGGGAACGGGATCGATGCGTATCGCTACCTGCCCGAATCGGTGGAGTCGTTCGCCGACGTCGGTCAGGTGGAGGGGTGGTTCGACGCAGCCGGGCTCGGTGAAGTGAAGTGCCAGCGGCTGCTGTTCGGTGCGGTCGGGCTCCTCACGGGCGTGAAGCGCGTCGCCGTGGCGCGTCCTCCCGTCCGCGCGCCGGAGACGTGCGCGGCCTGATCAGGAGGGAAGGACCACCGTGGACGCACAGCGAATGGACGGACAGGACTCGACCAGGGATCGATCGGTGCGCCGCGAGGCGCGTGTGCCGAGCGTGGAGATCAGAGAACCCATGATTCGCGAAGGTACGCGGAAGGGGTGGGTGGCCGGGGCGCTCTGCCTGGCTGCGCTCGGGATGGCGGGCTGCGGCGGAGGCGGCGGCAGCGGTGGCGGGGGCAACGGCAGCGATCTGTCGGACCCGGTCATCACGCTCGCCGGCACCAGCGGCAAGTACTCGCAGACGCCGCTGGAGGCGAACGCCTCGAACGGCCAGCTCAAGCCGCCGTCGATGCCGACCGGCACGAGCGGCGTGAACCAGTTCATCCGGCTCGAGGTGCCCTTCGACGTCAAGCGGCGCGACATCGCCTCGCCCGACCCGATCTTCGGCGCCTTCTCGCAGCTGACCGGCAACCTGAACGTGACCGACGAGACCGGCATGCACGTGCGCGGGATCGTCCTGGTCAACGGCGTCGACGCCTTCGGCAAGGACCGCAGCAAGGACGCCGGCTTCCCGGTCGACCTCGACGGCGCGAACGTCAACCGGAACCTCGGCAAGGGCGTGATCCTCTACGTCGCCGACGACGGCGACGGCGACCTCTCGACCTTCTGCGCGTTCGGCGGCTCGGCGTCCGACGGCGACAACAACCCGCTGACGACCACGATCACCCAGCTGCGCGTCTCGCTCGGCGAGCTCTACGGCCGCTCGATCGACGCGTTCTGGACGATCACGGTCGCCAACGGCATCGGCGGCGACGTCCTCGGGCCGAAGGTGCTCTCGCTCGTCGCCGAGACCGGCGACCCGGCCGACGCGCTGAACCCGGCGAAGTGCTCGACGAACACGCGCTTCATCGTCCGCTTCTCGGAGCCGTGCGTGCCGCTGTCGGTCGGCGAGTCGGCCGAGCTCGAGGGCACCCCGTTCGCCGGCAACATGCCGTTGATCCCGCTTCCGGGCAGCCCGCCGGCGAAGCCGCTGCCCAACACGCACATCACGGCGGCGCTCAACTCGACGGTGTCGCAGCTCTTCCTGCCGTGCGACGTGCGTCCGCTCAACTCGAACAACCTGTCGGCCTACATCATCACGCCGCTGATCGACCTGCCGTCGAACACGCCGCTCGACGTCATCGTGGTCGACGCGAACGCCAACAAGGACATCAACGCGACGCCGTTCGGCGCGATCGACCTCGTCGGCAACTTCCACGCGCCGGGCTCCGACGTGCGCGGCTCGTTCACGACGGGCAAGGGGCGCGTGCCGGTCAACGCGCCGGTGTCGCCCGAGGTCTTCTACTGGCTGCCGGTCTCGGGCAACGGCATCGGCGCCGTCGACCTGAACGGCATGGGCTTCACCACCAACACGCCGGGCCGCTTCGCGAACGACTACAAGCACGCGGCGCTGATCCCGGCGGTCGCGAACACCGGCACCTCGATCGCCATCCTCGGCCTCGGCAACGACTACACGTGGCCGGTCGGAACCGGCAGCTTCGTCTACGGGCCGGGCTTCTCGATCGGCGGCCAGCCGTGGCAGGGCGGTCCCCTCAACCCCGGCAACCCGGGCACGCCGGTGCCGGGCGTGAACGAGATGTCGTCGGGCTTCGAGACGCTCGTCCGCAACGCCGAAGGCGACGTGATCCTGAGCGGCACCAACAACGGCACGCTCGGCGTCATCAACGACCTCTGCGTCGGCGACTTCCTCGACGCGGGCATCAGCGACACGCAGAGCCCGTGGAGCCAGACGATCTTCCACCAGTCGGCGTTCTGGGGCGTCCCGCTGTCGCGCAACTGCATCAGCGATCCGCCGTCGCCCAACCCGCCGCCGCTGCGCTACTGGGTCGGCCTCAATCCGATCGACGTGCTGATCGACCAGACCAACCCGCTGGCGAAGGCGCGCCTGATCGAGGGCGAGGAGGTGTGGCTGAACGGCTTCCACGCCTTCTGCATCCCCGACCAGGTCAGCCCGATCGATCCCGACGACAAGGCGGTCGGCATCGGCGTGAACGGCCCGTCGCCGCAGTCGGCGTCGTTCGGCGCCGGCTATGCGGTGCGCCAGCAGATCGGCAACTACCTCTACGCCGCCGACGCGACGACCGGCACGCTGCAGGTCATCAACTCGAACACGTTCCAGATCATCACGTCGCTCGACCTGCCCGATCCGGTCGGCGTCGCGATCCGCGGCGACAACCGCTACGTCTTCACCGCCAACGCCGGCGACGACTCGATGTCGGTCATCGGCGCCGACCCGACGCAGAGCGACTTCCACCAGGAGGTCGCGCACATCCCGGTCGGCCGCGGCCCGCGCGAGATCTCGTGCCAGCTCTCGGGCGAGGACGTCCTGATCGCGAACACGCTCGACAACACGATCAGCATCGTCGAGCTCGGCACGCTGCAGGTCCGCAAGACGCTCGACGCGCTGATCGACGGCCCGCGCGAGATCGTCACGACGGCGCGGCAGAACGGCTTCGGCTGGAACGCCGGCGTCTACTTCGCCTACATCGCCAACTTCACCGGCAACAGCGTCGTCGTCTACGAGTCGGGCCCCGACGGCCCGCAGGGCATCGGCTGCAACAACGTGCTCGGCGCGCTGCCGACCGAGGGCAGCGAGTTCGAGATCTTCGAGCCGCGCGGCATGGTCTACTCGCCCTACGCGAACGACCAGGGCCTCTACGCCGGCGGCGTCTTCGTGACCCACCGCGACAACGTCGGCCGCGGCCTGCTGAGCCACATCCAGTTCACCCACCAGGGCTTCTTCGGTCCGCTGCCGTGCGTGCTGCCGCCGGGCCAGTTCTTCATCCCGCCCGGCTTCAACGTGCGCGAGTTCGCGATCACCGGCCAATGGGGCGCCGACGGCGAGACGCCGCTGCTGGGCAGCAAGCCGAGCGCGGTCAACCTCATCGACTTCCGCTACGACGCCTACTCGCTCTTCACGACGCAGACGCCGAACTGGGAGTTCCGCGGTCCGGCGGGCTTCGGCGGCGCGAGCTCGCGCCACCCGGTCCGCTTCCCGCCGCCTGGCGACCCGCGCAACCCGCATCTGCCGGTCGTCGAGCCCGACCGTCTCTACCTCGCGTTCGAGGACACCGATTTCATCCAGGTCCTCGATCCGGTGCGCGTCGGCGCGTCGATCGGCGTGGTGAAGGATCGCACCGGCAACGGCGTCCGCAAGCTGGTCGGCTACTACAACAGCCAATGAGCGCCTGCTGATCCGCTGAACGCATGAACGATCGCGACGCGGGGCGATCGGCCGGTCCACGCCGGCCGATCGTCCCGCGATCGCTTTGGTAAGGTCCGCGCCCGCATCCGATGGTGGGGCGGCGGAGCGACGCGGGGCGATGCCGACTCGGAAGACGGCGCGGAAGCAAACGCGGCCGCTCGACCTCGAGAGCTACCTGCGCGTCACGCGCGGCGTGACCGTGTCGATCGCCTACCTGTTGCCGCTGATGGCCGCCTACGAGGTGGGCGTCCTCTGGACCGGCAGCGACCTCCGCAACTCGGCCGAGCTGTCGCTCAAGGTCGCGGCCGGCCTCTTCGGCGGATTCGCGCCGTGGATCCATCGCGCCCTGATGGTCGGCGTGCTCTTCGTCGCGATCCGCATCGCGCGCCGCGACGAACCGGCGTTCCGCCTCTACCCCTTCCTGCTGCTCGAGGCGACGCTCTTCGCGCTGCTGCTCGGGCCGGCCGCGAGCGCGGTCGTCGAAGGCGCCGGGCTCCAGGCGACGGCCGACCCGGCCGGCGGCGCCGAGCCTCCCGGCACCGCCCAGCGCGTCCTCCTCTCGATCGGCGCCGGTGTCTACGAGGAGCTGGTCTTCCGCTTCCTCCTGCTGGCGGGCGGCTTCGCCTTCCTCCACCACGGCCTCGGCGTGAAACGACCGCTGTCCCTGGCGATCGCCGTCGCGGTCTCGGCCCTCCTCTTCAGCGGCTACCACCACTTCGGCGCGTCGGGCGAGCCCTTCACCGCGCCGGCCTTCGTCTTCCGCGCCGCGGCCGGGGTGGCGCTGGGGCTCCTCTTCACCTGGCGCGGGCTGGCGCTGTGCTGCTACCTCCACGCCTTCTATGACATCCTCTGCGACCTCGCGCCGTGGAGCCCGCATTCGTGAAGGGAGTGATCGTCGCCGTCACCGGAGCCTCGGGCGCCCTCTACGGGCGCGCCGTCGTGGAGACGCTGCTGGCCGCCGGCGTCGCCGTCGAGCTGGTGGCGAGCGGGCCGGCGCGCCGCGTCGCGCGCGAGGAGCTCGGCGCCGACTGGACGCGCGAGGAGCTCGACCGCTGGCTCGGCGCGAACGCGGCGCGCGTGCGCCTCCACGCCGCCGACGACGTCGGCGCGACGATCGCGTCGGGCTCCGCGCCGGTGCGCGCGATGATCGTCGCGCCCTGCTCGATGGGGACGGCGGGCCGCGTCGCCGCCGGCCTCTCCGACGCGCTGATCGAGCGGGCGGCCGACGTGCAGCTCAAGGAGCGCCGGCCGCTGGTCCTCGTCGTGCGCGAGACGCCGCTCTCCGCGATCCACCTCGAGAACCTGCTCCGCCTGGCGCGCGCGGGCGCGACGGTGCTGCCCGCGTCGCCCGGCTTCTACGCGCGACCGAAGGCGATCGCCGACCTCGTCCGCTTCGTCGCCGAGCGCGCGGTCGCGGCCGCCGGCGTCGAGCTCGCGCGCACGATCGAGTGGCGCGGCGAGGCGCCGCCGTGACCGCGCCCGCCGCGCCGGCGCCGGCCCGCGGGCTGGTCGCGAAGACCGCGATCACGCTCGAGATGGTGAAGGTCGCGCACACGATCTTCGCGCTGCCGTTCGCGCTCGCGGCGCTGTTCCTCGCGGCCGGCGGCTGGCCCGGTTCGCGCGTGCTGCTGCTGGTGCTCCTCGCGATGGCGAGCGCGCGCGCGGCGGCGATGGCGTTCAACCGCCTCGTCGACGCCCGCTACGACGCGAGGAACCCGCGGACCGCGCAACGGGCGCTGCCGGCCGGCCTGCTGACGCGCCGCTTCGCCGCCGGCTTCGTCGTCGCCTGCGCGGCCGCCTTCGTCGCCGCCGCGGCGGGATTGAACCGGCTCTGCCTCTTCCTCTCGCCGGTCGCGCTGGCGGTCGTGCTCGGCTACTCCTACGCGAAGCGCTTCACGTCGCTCTGCCACCTCTGGCTCGGCGTCGCGCTCGGCATCGCGCCGCTCGCCGCCTGGTGCGCGGTGCGCGGCGTCGTCGACGCGACGACCTGGATCCCCGGCGCGCTCGCGATCGCCGTCCTCTTCTGGGTCGCCGGCTTCGACCTCATCTACGCCTGCCAGGACGTCGACTTCGACCGCCGCGAGGGGCTCCACAGCCTGCCGGCGCGCCTCGGCCCCGGGCGCGAGCTGCGCCTCGCCGCGCTCTTCCACGTCGTGACGGTCGCGGCGCTCGCGGCGGC
>Ga0315910_10000452_pt1 | contig 40794 bp, 35 predicted proteins | sample EdamamesoilMG_FD_204470 | JGI IMG/M metagenome (GOLD analysis project Ga0315910, IMG submission 204470) | Garden soil microbial communities collected in Santa Monica, California, United States - Edamame soil | ecosystem: Environmental > Terrestrial > Soil > Garden | place: USA: California...
TCGGCACCGACGACCGGGATCCGTTGCAGGTGGAAGCGAAGGGAGTTGATCAGCTTGCGGTCCATTGCGGCGGGCCAGTGTCACGCGGGGCGAGATGAATGCAATGTCCGCGACTGGGGCGGGCGACGTCGCAGCCGCTTGGGGGCATCGTTGCCCTCGGAACCGGGCTAGGTTCGGCGGCCATAGAGCCGCTCAGTCGCGATCCGGAGCCGCAAGCGCCAGCCGTGCCTGCGCGAGAGTTCCTTCCTGATCACCTCGCGCAGCGCCACCACGAACGACTCCACGAGGCCGCGCAGCTCCGCGTCGAGGGCGGCGTCCGTGGGAGAGCCGTGGCCCCGGTCTGGCTTCCGGGCCAGCCCGCGTTGCGCGGATCAGTTCCGGGTTAGCGGCGCCTTCACCTTCACCTTCGGCTTCGGCGCGCTGCTCTCCGCGACCAGCGTCTCGAGCCTGGCCTGGAGGCCGGCAAGCCGCACGTCATCGGTCCGGCGCCGGCGGGTGGGCGGGGAAGACGGCAGTGTCGAATCTTCGGGCGAGTTCATGGCGCAGCGAGCGTAGTCGGCGAGCGGCGAAGCGTCGGGTGGCCGCAGCGGGCATCCATGAGCGGCAGTTTCGGGTCGGGAGGCGCGCGGCAGGGAATGCCCGGATTTGCCTTGGGTTCGTTGCGAGGCCAGGGACTTGGGGCCTGGCACTCCCTGGGAGTCGGCCGCTCCATGTGAGATCGCCGCGCCTCGTGCGGGCGTGATCGGCACACGCGCCTTCTCACGTGCGTCTTCGATGCGGCCCTGCTCGATGGACGGGGAAATCGGGACTTGCAGCCGGGCTGCCTGGGCGAGGTTCGCCCGCGTGCCGCCCGGCCATGCGCTGCCGAGCTCGGCGCGCCACACGGGGCAGCCGATCGGAATCCCGGCAGGTCGCATTAGGGGATTTCCGTCACGAACCACTCCTCGGCTCCAGCTAGAGGGAGTGTGGACTTCTTACGATTCGATTCGGCCCGCGCGCACCACTGGCCGGAGGACGTCGCCTGGTTGCGCGCGCTCGCCGCGAGCCTGGTGCGCGACCCCGAGGAGGCCTCGGACCTCGCGGGCGAAGTGTGGGTCGAGGCCCTGCGGCGGCTGCCCTCCGCCGACGAGCAGCGATCGTTGCGCCCCTGGCTCTCGGTCGTGCTGCGCCGCCTGGTCGTGCGCAGGCGGCGCGAGCGCGTGGCGCGGACCGGGCGCGAGCGTCAGGTCGCTCGGCCGGAGGCAGTGCCCGGCGCCGACCGCGCGATCGAGCAGGTCGAGTTCCAACGCCTGCTTGCCGACGCGGTGCTCGCCCTCGACGAGCCCTATCGCTCCGCGGTCGTGCTGCGCCACTTGGAGCGGCTCTCACCCGCGGAGATCGCCGAGCGCCAGCAATGCAGCGTCGAGGCGGCCCGCCAGCGAGTCGCGCGGGGCCTGCGGCGCTTGCGCGTACGCCTGGACCGCGAGTTCGACGGAGGCCGTGATGCGTGGATGGCGGTGCTCGTTCCCTTTGCGCACACGGGCGCGCCACACGCAGCCGGTACGGCCCTGGGTGCCGGCGTGATCGGCGGGAAGCTGGCCTTGGGTCTGGCCCTGGCCGCCGCGGCGAGCTTCCTGTGGTGGTGGCTGCCGGGATCCGGAAAGGAGCCCACCGCGTTCGCCGTCCTCGAGCAGGAACCCTCGCCCGCGGGATCGATCTCGACGGGCTCGCCAGCGAGCGCGCAGGCGGGGGGCAGTGGAACGGACATCCCGGCAACGACCGCGCAGCGCGTCCAGGCCAGCCGGCTCGTCGCCGGCCACGTGGTCGACTCGACCGGCATGGCCGTGCCGGGCGCGCGCCTGGAGTTCCTCTCCCTCAAGGACGAATCGTCCGTCGCCGCCAGCGCGCTCAGCGACGGCACGGGCAGCTTCCAGAGCGATCTCGGCAACGCTTGGCTCGCCGGGCGGCAGTTGGAAATCCTGGCGAGCTCCGACGACGCGGGCTTCTTGCCCACCAGCACCTTCGTCGACCCGAGCGAGCCCGTGCGCATCGTGTTGCGCCGCGGGGCGCGCGTCGAGGTGCGCGTGATCGCGAGCGATGGCGCAGTGCCCAGCGGCGATGTCTGGCTCTCGCTCGGCAGGGGGGAGCAATTCCAATGGGAGTTCGCATCGGTCCGCCTGGAACTCGACGAGGATGGCGTGGCGCGATCCGGGCCGCTACAGCCCGCGAGACTCGCGCGCGTTCGGGTCGACGCGTGGGATCACGCAGTCACCGAGTTCCTCCGCACGGACGAGCTGGTCGCGGACACGACCTTGCGCATCGAGGTGCGCGTCGCTCCTGGCGTCAGGATCCGCGGCGAGGTGCTCGACGAACGCACCCGCCGACCGGTCCAGGGCGCGGTGGTGCGCGCGGAGTCCAGCACCGCCACGGAGCGCTTTCGCGAGCGCAGCGACACCAGCGACGAGCAAGGACGCTTCGAGATCCGCGGCGTGTCGCCGTCCGGCCGCACCTTCGTGGCGGCGATGCCGGTCCTCGGCGACGTGTACCGGCTCGACGTCGAGGCCGCGGGGTACGCCTTCCCTCCGGCCCGCCGACTCGTGGGGTGGCACGCGGCCAACGCGCTACCACCGGAAGTGATCGACGACGTCGAACTGCTGCTCGTGACCGTCGGCGCGAATCTGTGGGGCACGTTGAGCTGGCCCGACGGCAAGCCGAGCGGAGACACCCACCTCGTGCGCGCCTTCGACGCGGATGGGAACGTCTTCGAGACGCGCTCCGACGGACCCGACTTCGCATTCGACAGCTTGCCCGCGGGGGAGCTGCGCCTGATCGCCACGCCGGCCGACGACGACGCCCCGCGCTCGCTCGCCCAGGCGCAGTTGCGGCTGGCCAGTGGCGAGGAGCGCGAGCTCGATCTGGTGCTGCACCGCGCCGACGTCGTGGTCGAGGGGCGCGTGCTCGACCGAGAAGGCCGCGGCCTCGGCGCCGTGCACGTCAGCGCCCACGCCTATGTCCAGCAGTCGGGCAAGCGCACCTGGCTCGCCGGAAGGACGGGCGTGACCGACGAGCTGGGACGCTACCGCATCGAAGGCCTCTATCCGGGCCTGTGCGAGATCCAGGTCGAGCCAGGCGAGGCCCACGCACACCTGGGCTTCTGGCCGCCGCTCTTCCGCATGGAGCTCGACGAAGGCCGGTCGGTCCGTACGCTCGATTTCCTGGCCGAGCCCGCGGTCGTGTACGCGGGCCGCGTGGAGCCCTGGCCCGCGCCGGAATCCTCGCTGCCGGTGCTACTCGAGCTCACGCACCCCGAGCTCGGCCCGGTCGCGGCAGTGTGGGTCGGCGACGATGGTCGATTCGTCTACCCCGGCGTCTTCGGTGCGGCCTACGCAATCGTCGCGCGGCAGGAACGCCGCGAGGTGGGGCGGCTCGCCACCACCCCTGCCGGCGCTAGCGAACTGGTCGTGCCGCTCTCCAGATGACCCGCGACCCGGCGCGAGGAGGCTCGCGCTCGGGGCGATCCGGGACTATCCACTCCCCGCCTGGGTCCACAGCCCGACGTCCTCGTGCTCGGCGCCGACCTGGCCGGGCTCTCGGCGGCGGTCGCGCTCCGCGCGCGCCTGGCTGCGCGTGCTCGTGCTCTAGGCGCGCGACCGCGTCGGCGGGCGCGTGTGCACCATCGCGGTGGACGAGGGGCCGCTTCCGCTCGAGCTCGGCGCCGAGTTCCTTCACGGGGACGCGCCCAGGACCATGCAGCTCGCCGCCCGGGCCGCGGCGCAGCTGCTCGACGTGCCCGGGTCGCACTGGCGACGGCGCCGGGGGCGGCTCGCGGAAGTCGAGTCGTTCCAGCGCACCGGCTCTGCGCGTTGTCCTCTTCCCTAGCTTCATCGCCATCTCCTAGCGCCTGACGGGGCTCTGGGAGACGGCCTGCTCGTCCGCTGATCGGCTACGTCAAACCGGAAGGGTTTTCGTTACACCCTACAGTTGCACGTTTCGTGCATCCGCTTCGCGACGCGAGCGGGCAGGATCGGCACATGCACGTGTTCACCGCGGCTCGCCGAACAGACCTGGAGGCGTGGATGAGGTTTTCGGGATGCACAGGCACCCCCGATTCTTTTCCGCTGCCTGCGCCCATGCCGGCTCGCGTTCCGGCCAGATCCGAAGTAGAAGGGAACCAGCCTGTCCAGTCCCGGACGGGTTGGCCTCCTGCGGAGGTCCACATTGTCGTGCGCTTCTCGGTCCAGGCCGAGCCCGAGGCCCTCATGACTCGCAGTCCCATCAGGTCGAGCATCGCGATACTGGTCGCGATCGCGATGTCTCTCGGTGGCAGCAACGCTTCTGCACAGGCCGGGATCGTTGGCTGGGGAGAGACCGTCTTCAACAGCACCTGGAACGGGGACCCTTTTGCCGAGGTTGCTGCGGGAGGTCAACACACCGTTGCGCGACGCGTCGATGGTTCGGTCGTGGCCTGGGGGCTAAACGTGGAGGGCCAATGCAACGTACCTGCACTTCCGGTGGGGCTGTCGTACACGGATGTGGCTGCGGGCTTGCAGCACACTGTTGCTCGCCGGAGCGATGGTTCGGTGGTCGCATGGGGATACAACAACGACAATCAGTGCAACGTGCCGGCCGCGCCATTGGGCCTGTCGTATGTCGAAGTTGGGGCGGGGGTGCAACACTCCCTTGCACTCCTGAGCGATGGCTCGGTGGTGGCATGGGGTCGCAACGATGCAGGTCAATGCACGGTGCCCGTGCCGCCAGGAGGCCTTTCGTACTCTGGGGTGGTGGCGGGCTACTACCATTCGGTCGCCCGCCGGAGTGACGGCTCCGTGGTGGCTTGGGGCGACTGTAGCAGCCAGCAATGCAGCGTCCCCGGCCTGCCTGCCGGGCTGACCTACGTTCAGATTGCTGCGGGCGGTTACCACACCGTGGCACTCAGGAGCGACGGTGCCGTCGTCGCATGGGGCTACAACGTATATGGCCAGTGCAGCGTGCCATCGCTGCCCGCCGGCATGACCTACGTCGAGGTCGCTGCTGGCGAGCACTGCTCGGTAGCTCGTCGAAGTGACAATTCGGTCGTCGCGTGGGGCAACAACGCTAGCGGGCAGTGCAATGTGCCGGTTCCTCCCGCCGGAGAATCGTACATCGAAATCTCCGCTGGCCAAATGCACGCGGCAGCTCGACTGAGCAGCGGACGAGTCGTGGGCTGGGGCAGTAACGGCCTCAGTCAGTGCAACGTCCCCGCCGTGGCATCTGGCCTGACCTTTGTGGAAATCGCGGTCGGCCACCAGAGCACTGTCGCGCGGCTTAGCGACAACTCGGTCGTGGCCTGGGGGCGGAACGACGCTGGGCAGTGCAACGTGCCGGTCCTTCCGGCGGGCGTCTTATACGTCCGCGTTTCAGCTGGCGTTCTGCATTCGGTGGCTTGCCGAAGTGACGGACTCATCGATGCGTGGGGAGACAACAGCGCCGGGCAATGCGATGTGCCTCCGCTTCCAGTTGGCCTGACCTATGTCGATGTTGCGGTGGGCAGGTACCACAACGTGGCGCTCCGCAGTGACGGCTCGATCGTGGCGTGGAGCTACAACGGTCAAGGCCAATGCAACGTGCCGGCGCTCCCGGCTGGCTTGTCCTACCTCGAAGTGGCCGCCGGCTTTTCGCACTCAATTGCGCGGCGAAGCAACGGCACAGTTGTCGTCTGGGGCGACAACAGTTTTGGACAGTGCAACGTGCCTGCCCTGCCTCCGGGCCTGAGCTACGTTGAGGTGGCCGCAGGCGCGTATCACAGCGTGGCTCGTCGAAGCGACGGATCGGTGGTCGCCTGGGGACAGAACTCTTCGGGCGAATGCAATGTGCCTGCACTCCCGACGGGGCTGGGGTACGTCGAAGTCTCCGCTGGCTACTACCACACGCTTGCTCGCCGCAGCGATGGACCCGTTTTGGCATGGGGCGGGAACACCTATGGACAGTGCAACGTTCCCGCGCTGCCAGTGGGATCTGCGTATGTGGAGATTGCCACCGGAGCGAACGCGTTTCACACGGTGGCCCGTATCGGTCCGCCGTCCAACTGCCCGAGCGCACCCTGGACCTACTGCACGCCCAAGGTGAACTCGTTGGGCTGTATCCCGGCCATTACCTCGACAGGCGCTCCAAGCGCGGCCGCGAGCAGCGGCTTCGAAGTGTCATGCGCGCAGGTGCGGAACAACAAGCCCGGCGTGCTCATGTACACCGTGACAGGCCGCACGTCGCTGCTGTTCCAGGGCGGGTTCCTCTGCATTTCGAATCCAATCCGCAGAACGCCAGCCGTAGCGTCGGGCGGCTCGCCTTTTCCCGCGAACGACTGCTCGGGGCTCTACAGCCTTGACATGAGCGCGTTCGCGGCAGGTGCGTACGGTGGCTCGCCGCTTGCCTCGCTCCGCGTGCCTGGCACCGTCGTGGATTGCCAATGGTGGGGAAGAGACTCGGGCGCGTCCTTCAATACGACGCTCTCGGATGCGCTGGAGTGGGTGGTGTGCCCGTGAATCGCGCCCGGCGGTCGCCGCTCGCGATCCCCCGTCGTCCTTGTCCCTTTCTGAGAACCTCGCCATGATCCGGTTCCTCTCGAGCAAATTCGCAACCCTTCTGATCGTCCCTGCGTTCGCCGTGGTTGCTTTGGGATCGATCGGCGGTGTAGCGCGCGCGCAGTCCGGGATTGCGGGCTGGGGAAAGACCGTCTTCAACAGCGACTGGGGATCCGAGCACTTCGTCGAGATCGATGCCGGGTCGCGGCACACGCTTGCGCGCCGAGGTGATGGATCCGTAGTCGGGTGGGGTCTCAACCAAGATGGGCAGTGCGAGGTGCCCCTGCTTGCATCTGGGCTTGCGTACGTCGAGGTTGTCGCTGGCGGCGATCACAGTGTGGCGCTTCGCAGTGACGGCTCGGTTGTCGCCTGGGGCCGCAACACTGACGGCGAGTGCAACGTGCCTGTGCCCGGATCGGGATTGGTGTACGTCGAAGTGGCTGCGGGCGACAGCTACACGGTGGCCCGCCGGAGCGACGGGACGTTGGCGGCGTGGGGCAGAAATTCCGTGGGCCAGTGCAATGTGCCCGGTCTCCCAGTAGGGCTCTCCTACGTTGAGGTCGCTGCGGGAAACGCACATACAGTCGCGCGGCGCAGCGACGGCATAGTCCTGGCATGGGGCCAGAACGGGAACGGTCAGTGCACCGTACCGGCTCTTCCCGCAGGGCTGACGTACGTCCAGGTCGATGCTGGCCAGGGGCATTCGGTCGCGCTCCGGAGCGACGGCTCGGCGATTGCCTGGGGCTCGAACTGGGCGGGCCAGTGCACCGTGCCAGCGCCGCCTCTCGGTATGACGTATGTCGAGGTGGCGGCTGGCGGAAGTCACTCAGCGGCCAGGCGCAGCGATGATTCGCTGATCGTGTGGGGAAACAACACGTCCGGCCAGTGCGACGTGCCCGCGTTGCCTCCTGGCATGGCCTACGCGGAAGTCTCGTTGGGACTCAATCACACGGTGGCGAGGCTGATCAACGGACAGGTGCTCGCTTTCGGCGACAACGCGGGCCTCCAGTGCAACGTGCCGGGGCCGCCATCAGGCCTCTCCTACGTGGAGGTGGTTCTCGGCGAGCTGCACACGCTACTGCGCTTGAGCGACGGCACGGTCGCGGCGTGGGGGAACAACGCGTGGGGCCAGTGCACTCTGCCGGACCTGCCAACAGGTCAGACCTACCTCGAACTCGCAGCTGGTGGGAATCACACGCTCGCCCGGCGCACCGATGGGTCCATCGTTGCAGTCGGCTTCAATGGCGATGGCGCGTGCAATGTCCCCGTGCCACCAGCGGGCGTCAGCTACGCGCAGGTGGCTGCCGGGTCTCAACATTCCGTGGCGCGACGATCCGATGGATCGATCGTCGCATGGGGCTTCAATGGCGCTGGTCAGTGCAGTGTCCCGGTGCTGCCCGCTGGCGTTCAGTACTTGGACGTCGTGGCCGCGGGCTCGTTCAATGCGGCCCGTCGAAGCGATGGGGCGGTGGTGACCTGGGGAGCCAACAACTACGGGCAGGGCAACGTGCCGGCGCTGCCGGCAGGTGTCACCTACATCCAGCTTGCGACCGGTGGCGAGCACACCGTGGCGCGTCGCAGCGACGGCGTTGTAGTGGCGTGGGGACGCAACAGCAGTGGCCAGTGCAACGTCGTCCCAGCGCCGCTCGGCCAGACCTACATCGATGTTCGGGCGAGCTTGTCGCATACCGTCGCGCGGCTCAGCGATGGATCCATTCTGGGATGGGGCGAGAACGCTAATGGCCAATGCGACGCCGTTGCTCCACCAGGGGGGATGACCTTCATCGAGGTCGATGCGGCCCAGGGCCGGACTGTCGCGCGGACCGAGCCAGTTGGTGGCGGTCCTTGCACGACGACTATCTACTGCACCGCGAAGGTGAACACGCTCGGGTGCACGCCATCGATCGGTTCGACTGGAACTTCCAGCGCAAGCGCGACCAGCGGGTTTCACGTCCACAGTTCGCAGGTGCGAAACAACAAGGTTGGCCTGCTCATGTACGGCACGACGGGCCGCGCCACGCTGCTGTTCCAGGGCGCGTACCTGTGCGTCGCCAGCCCCATCCGTCGAACCCCGGTTGTGACTGCGGGTGGCTCGCCCCCGCCCGCGAATGACTGCTCTGGGGTGTACAGCATCGACATGAACGCCTTCGCAGTCGGAACCCTCGGCGGGTCACCTCAGCCCGCGCTCGGCGTGCCGGGCACGATCGTGGATTGCCAATGGTGGGGGCGCGATCAGGGTGCGCCATCGGATACAACGCTGTCGAATGCGCTGGAGTACACGGTGTGCTTGTAGCACTCGGTGCCGGGCTCCAGTATTGACCATCCAAGTTCGTGATCTCACCGCCGAAATAGCCAGCCATGAACGAACCCCTTGTGCACGCCCTGGCATCGGAGCTGGTCATGCTTGCCGTGGCCGCTTCCATCGCCACGAATGCCTCCGCTCAGTCCGGGATGGTTGCGTGGGGGAGCAACTCCAACGGCCAGTGCAGCGTGCCGGTGCTCCCGCCAGGCATCACATTCGTCGAAGTGTCTGCGGGCGTGTCGCACACGCTTGCTCGCACGAGCGATGGAGCGGCGCTTGCATGGGGAGGGAACCAGTTCGGTCAGTGCACGGTGCCCGCGTTACCGACTGGATTGAGCTTCCTGGAGATTGACACTGGCTGGCATCACTCGGTCGCACTGCGGAGCGACGGCTGGGTCGCTGCGTGGGGCGCGAACAATGCCGGCCAGTGCGACGTGCCCGTCCTGCCGAGCGGCATGACCTACGTGAGCGTGGGGGCCGGCGGCGACTGCACGGTGGCACGACGCAGCGACGGCTCGATCGTCGCGTGGGGCCTGAACGACGGAGGTCAGTGCAATGTTCCCAGCCTTCCGGCCGGTACGACATATGTCAGCGTGTCGATGGGGGGAGGACATGCCGTAGCGCGCCGCAGCGACAACCTATTTGTCGGATGGGGCCACAACGAGTTTAGCCAGTGCGACTTGCCCGTCCCGCCGCCAGGCGTGATCTACGTCGAGGCGTCTGCTGGTGAGGACTACACCGTTGCGCGACGAAGTGACGGCGAAGCTGTCGCCTGGGGGTACAACGACTTCGGTCAATGCAACGTGCCCAGCCTACCGGCTGGTCTCAGCTATGCCGGCGTATCGGCGGGCGCTTCACATGCTGTTGCGGTTCGCAGTGATGTGACAGCTCGGCGTATCAAGGCCACCCGTAGTTCGGCCAAGCTGGTCCACCCTCGGGGCGCGCAGATCGCGCGCTCAGTTCGGGCAAGCTGGTCCACTCCAGTTCGGCCATCCAGGTCCACCCTGGTTCGGCCAAGCTGGTCCACCTGACGGGGCGAAGTTCGGTCGGACTGCATCTGTTCATCACGCTCCTCGGCGACCCACAGCCAAGGAGGATCGATGGGCGCTCGCAGGACCGATATGCACCGACTTCAGGAAGTGATCCGACTGCACCGACTGGGCGCGAGCTCGCGCCGGCTCGCGAAGCAGCTCTCGATGGGCCGCGACACGATCCGCAGCTACCTCGACGTGCTGTCGAAGGCCGCGCTTCTGGATGGTCCGGCGGACGAGCTGCCCGCGCTCGATCGATTGCGCGCGCTCGTGCTCGAACAATCCGATGCGAGCGATCCGCCGCCGCAGCCATCCTCCGTCGAATCCTTTAAGGAAGAGATCGTGCGACTGCGCGCGAAGGGCGCGGGCCCGACATCGATCCACGACCACCTGCGTCTGAATCAGTCCGACTTCGCCGGCAGCTTGTCCGCAATCAAGCGCTTGTGCTTGCGCCTTGAGCGCGACGAAGGTCCCAAGCCCACCGACGTCGCGATCCCCGTCGAGACGGCCGCCGGAGAAATCGCGCAGGTCGACTTCGGCTACGCCGGCAAACGCTACGACGCCCGGCGCGGCATCCTGCGCAAGAGCTGGGTCTTCGTGATGACGCTCGGCTTCTCTCGCCGCATGTTTTGCGAGCTGGTCTTCGACCAGAAGATCGAGACCTGGATTCGCCTGCATGTGAAGGCCTTCGAATACTTCGGCGGCGTGCCGAAGGTGATCGTGCCGGACAACTTGAAGGCGGCGGTCATCCGCGCGGCGTTCGCCGTCGACGACGAGGCGGTGATCCAGCGCACGTACCGCGAGCTGGCGCGTCACTACGGTTTCATGATCGATCCGACTCCGCCGCGATCACCGGAGAAGAAGGGCAAGGTCGAGAACAGCGTGCGCTACGTGAAGGGCAACTTCCTTCGGACGTGGGAGTCGATCGACATCGAGGCCGACAACGTCGCGCTGCGCCGCTGGCTCGCGGAGATCGCCGATCAGCGCCGGCATGGCACGACGAGCCGGCGTCCGATCGAGCTCTTCGAGGAAGCGGAGCGCGCCGCGCTTCTCCCGCTCCCGAAGGGCCGCTTCGAGCTCGTCGTGTGGAAGCAAGCCCGCGTCCACACCGACAGCCATGTGCAGATCGACGGTGCTTTCTACTCGGCACCGTGGCGCTTCCTGCATCAGGAGCTGTGGGTCCGCTGCAGCGAGCATTCGATCTCGATTTATCACGAGGATGAGCTGATCTGGACGCACGCACGAGTCCCGCGCGGAACTCGCAGCACCGTGCAAGAGCACCTGCCCGACCATCGCCGCGACCTGCGCCATCGCGGCCGCGATCACTGGACGTCGCTTGCACAACGGATCGGGCCGGATGTCCTGCGTCTGATCGAACGGATCTTTTCCGCCGACGACGTGCTCCTGCAATTGCGCCGCGTGCAGGCGATCGTCACGCACCTGGAGACGTTTCCGGTGACGCGCGCGAACGCCGCGGCCCGGCGCGCGCTGCACTTCGGCTGCCTCGACTACCGCAGCATCAAGAACATCCTGCGCCAGGGCCTGGACCTGTTGCCTTTGCCGGAGAAGAGCACGCGAGCGTGGTCCGTGGGATCGCGCTTCGCTCGCAAACCGACTGATTCCCTTTTCGCTCACACGGAGCAACTCAATGTCCATCACTGATGAACTGGTCCCCGTCCTCAAGAAGCTGCGCCTCTCGGGCGTCCTCAAGACGCTCGATCTGCGCATGAAGGAAGCCGAGGGCGGAGAAATCTCCCACAACGACTTCCTCTTTCGCGTCTGCTGCGACGAAGTCCAGCGCCGCGAGGTGAAGCAGCTCGATCAGAGGCTGCGCAAGGCGAGCTTCGAGAGCACCAAGCGGCTCGAAGACTTCGAGTGGTCCTTCAATCCCAAGGTCCCCAAGCAGCGCATCGTCGAGCTCGCGACGTGTCATTTCGTCGAGAAGCACGAGAACCTGCTCTTGATCGGGCCCGCCGGCGTCGGCAAGTCACACCTGGCGCAGGCGATCGGCGAGCGCGCGTGCAGGGCAGGTCACTCGGTCGTGTACGTCTCGGCGCACAGGATGCTCTCGACGCTGCGTGCGTCGCGCGCCGACCAGAGCTATGACCGCAAGCTCTTGCGATTCACCGCGCCCGATCTCTTGATCGTCGACGACCTCGGTTTGCGGCCGCTCGAGGGCGAGGAGCCGATCGACCTCTACGAAGTGATCCGCCAGCGCTACGAGCGCGCGGCGATGATCGTGACTTCGAACCGCGCCCTCGAAGAGTGGTACCCGCTCTTCCTCGACGACCTGATGGCGTCCGCGGCGATGGATCGGCTCCTGCATCACAGCCACGTCGTCGTCATCGAAGGACACTCCTACCGGAACCCGCCGGGCGGGAAGAAGGCGGGCTGATCGCGCGGGGGTGGACCAGCATGGCCGAACTGGACCGCGATTTTTCCAGGAGGTCCGCGCCGAGCCTTCCAATCGCGTCACGCCAGGATTTCCAGGAGGGCTACGCCACTTTTCCGACGGCTCTCAGGTGGACCAGCTTGGGCGAACTGAGGGTGGACTTGTTTGGGCGAGCCTTGACACAGTGATGGCTCCGTGGTTGCATGGGGCCGAAATGACTCCGGCCAGTGCACTGTGCCGGCGCTACCTGTGGGACGGACCCTCGTTGAGGTGGAGCCCGGAGGTGAACACAGCGTTGGGCGGACCGATTGCATTACGCCAACGCCGAGTCCGCCGACGATGCTGGTCGCTAGCACGATTTCGAGCACGCATGTCGCGCTGTCGTGGACAGACAACGCCATGACTGAGTGGGGGTTTGGCGTCGAGCGCGCCATCTCAGGTTCCGGATCGTGGATAGCGATTGGCAACACCCCACCCGATGTTACGGCGTTCCAGGATACCACCGTGGCCTGTGGAACTGACTTTGAATACCGCGTCAGCGCCTTCAACTGCGCCGGGTCTTCCGCTGCCACGCTTGCTTCCGGATCGTCTGCGTCCTGCTTTCCGCCGCCCGCGTCATACTGCACCGCCAAGCCCAACTCCCTGAGCTGCGTCCCCGAGATCGGCTGGTCCGGCACGCCGACAACCTCCGGCCTGACGGACGACTTCTTCGTCACGGCGTCGAACGTGATCAATCGCAAGTCAGGCATCATGATCTGGAGCACGCAGCCCGCGGTGATCCCGTTCGGCGGGGGCACTCTGTGCGTCGCGCCACCGATCATCCGCACGCCTGGCCAGAACTCCGGCGGCAACCCGGCACCGCCGCTCGACTGTTCAGGCCAGTACTCGTTCCACTTCGGGCACGGCTACATCCAGACCTACTTCCTCGCGGCCGGGCAGACGCTTCGGGCGCAGTACTGGTCGCGCGATCCGGGTTTTGCTTCGCCGAACGACATTGGGTTGACGGATGGGCTGACTTTCACGCTGCTGCCGTGAGGAGTAATGGATAGATCAAAGCGACATGCCTTGCGCGAGGAGCTGATCAAGGGGTTGTCAATCGCGCAGCTCGGGTCAGACCTTGAGGGCCGGCTATATCGAGATTTGGTTACAAAACACCTGCAAGCGGCGGGACAAAACCTCCCAGCCGCGGTGGCGGTTCACGAGTCTCTCGTCTTGCCTGAGGAGAAAGAGGGGGTCGGGGAGATCCTCGATGACATGATGGGGCAGGCGTCGGACCCTTCTTTTTGGTCGATTGACGCTGGAGACGCCCTTTCATCCGTTTCTTGCGATCTCAACGACGCACTCTGGCCGACTCCTGCGGAGGAGGCCGGCGTATTCAATCTCTTCCAGCTTCTTACGATGAAACTCGCAGATCGTGCGCGGCTGGATCCGGATTTCTATCGCATGATCCTGGCGCCAACGCCCGCGCGTTCCGCGCGTTCGGATGTAACTGGCACTATCACTAAGATGCTCGGCATTGCCGTTAATGACTGCGAGGCAGGGCGTATTACCAAGAAACAGTTGCTGTCTATTTTCCAGGACGCCATCAACAATGGAGATATTCTGGAAGAAGAGAACAAGCTTGCGGTCGTTGCACATGTGATTCCACTAATTGATGCTGGGGTGCTTCAGGCATCCGATCATGTTGATGAGTTTTCAAGGCGAATTACTCATGCTGCGCTGGAGTCCTTGAAGGGTCGGCTCCCTTCAAACAAGAGTGGATGTGCTGGAGTTGCTCTGGTCATGACCCTGACCATATTAATGACTGCCGTATTGTCCAATTGATTGGGAAGCGCTGCACGATGCAGGCTGCCCGTCCGGGTTTTCCAGCCGGAAGTCATTTCGTGAACACCACAGCTATTGATCGTGTTTTCGCTGGTGACCGTCGACTCCGACGCTTGTACGGGCCGCTAGATCGGTCCCTTCTTCTTGTTGATTATCTTCGCAATTGCAACAGTTCGTTTCGATCGAGACGCGTAGATTTCATCAAGGACATGTGAAGTCAGCTCATAAGCTGTCAGTACATCACCCATTTTAAGGGCGCCCTGACCGTGGCTGCCCGCATTGCCAATCCACTTGATTGCCATGAGCTGGCTCTGGACGCTAGCGAACTTGGCCGGGAGCATCTTGATTCTTCTGTGGAGTGGGATAGGTACGCGCCCGCCGTCCCTGAGTTCTGTGCGTTTGACTCGCAGCGCGGTCAGCAATGCTTCGATTGCAATCCTCACGCTATTCCCCGCTGCACTTGGGCTTGAGAAGAATAGGTTGAATGACTCGTTGATTGCCGCAGAAACTCTTGCCGGGCAATTGGCGGGAAGGTCAAATAGCACGAGATGGGGCTCGAAATGCCGAGGACGAAATCTCTCAATGTACGTTTCTTGGGCGTGCCCTTCCTCGTCCAGAAATTCGACCGAATCGAGCGTCCCTGTGCCTGAACACGCTACCAGCTCCTTACACTTGAAATTTGAACACACAAGCAGGCAAGTGTAGATGTACCGAGTCCAGGAGGGATCGGCGGCCTCATGTTTCATCGCGGCCCGCGATCCGGCCGTTTCGTAGCGGAGAAATGTACCCGGTTTCAGGCCCAGTGTGCTCGTTGTGCATTTCGGACAGGTCCACTCCGGCAGGTCTCCTTCTGCAAAAGCTTCCGTGAGAGACTCGCGGTCGATGGGCGCGTGGCGCATGGTGGCGGGACCTCAGGCATGATCACCTGTGCTCGGCTGACCCGGGGTACGCGGATCCGAAATGAATTCCATGAATCTCTGCCCGAGCGGAGAGAGGCAGGAGGATGTCAGTTCGTAAATGCGCCCTTCTCCGGGTCCCAAGAATGACGGAGGCGTTGTGGGAAAGGCGAGCAATGACTTGCCGACCAGGTCGCGCACGATGTACCTGGCAAGGTCCCTATCGCTGGTGATCGGTGGCACGACCGCGAGTAGCAGATCAGAGGCGCTTTCCTCGAGGGAACTAGGTTGCAGTCGTTGGCCTGGCCGGGCCGGGCGCGGATCGGCGAAGAAGGCTAGCGCATGGATGTGGCTGACGGTAAGGCTTCCGATCAGGTTGCGAAAGAGCTGCTGCTGATCTGCGCTCGGCGCGCGATCAATAGCAATGTTCAAGGCGGCATTGCGCAGCAAGGTTGCTTTCTCTTGTTCGATGGCCGTAAGCACCAGTTGGATAGATCCAAGCACAAATGGGGCAAACGTCGGGTGATCTACCAATCGTCTCGACGAAAATCCCCTGCCTTCGCGCCTAAGATCATCGAGGCCTTCGGCTATGCTCGTAATGAAGCGATCCCGGCGCTTGTCACTCGATGACTGGACGTAGAGTTCCAAGAACTCGACCAGTCCTGAGCCCACAAACGGAACTGCGCCAAGGAGGCCCTTGATCACAGCTTGGCCGATGTCCTTCGCATCAGGGCAAGCTCTGTCTGCCTTCTGATCGTGCTGCATGGTGGTTCGCTGGTACTCCTGCGAGGCGAGTTCAGTCATTTGATCAAGGTAGGCTCGCCGTCGCCACGGAATCTGGGCGCGTTGGCGGTGGTAGAGGATTACGGGCACGGCCGCGGCCATACCATCCGGTCGTTCGTTCGGACGTACACGCGCCCGCGCGGAAGTGGTTGCTCTTGTGCGGGAGTGACCATCCTGGCTGTCTTGCACCGGCCCCAGGGTCGAGTAGGGCTGGCGCGGGATTGCCGCTGGGCGAGACGCGGGGAAGCAAGCAAGGCTGTCCACGGTTGGGCAGCATGCATTGGTCCGCTGTAAACCAAGTTGCTGGAGAGAACGCCCGCTCTCAGAGAGTTCTGAGAGCAAGTTCACCTGGGGGCCGCTCGCACCCCCCAGGGTTGCGGGCGGTGGTTCGAGTGCAACGCACCTACGAACCGAAGGCCAAGAACGGCTGCTGCCGCAAATGGCGCGGGGTTCGCGGCTTACGGCGTTCGCTGAACGGCCCGGAGCATGGCCATTCGATGCGCCTCAGCACACCGTGCCCCGCCTCGCGGCAAGGTGGCTCCCCGCTCGTAACCCTCCTACGAACATCGCCGGACGCGCTCTTAAGGCCTTCTCGGGGCCGGGAAGGCATGTTCTTAAGAATCGGGCGTAGAGCAGCGGCGGCCAAAGGCTCCGCGCGCGGCCGATTGGCCCCTGTCAGGCGCGGGCCCGGTCCTCGCCGGTGGGGGCTTCAGCACCCAGCCCCGCTCCGGCGCACGACGACAGCGACACCTAGTCCAGGCCGACGTTCCCGCCACCTCCAGAACCGCCGATGCGGCCGTGCTTGATGGACGGGGTTTTCGGGACGGACAGGTGGGAAAGGATCCGGCGGATGCAAGAGTTCAAGCGGCGGCAACAGCGGCGGCGGCTCGAAGGGTGGGAACTACCCGAGCACGACGGGAAACCTGTCCGGCGGCGGGCGCGGCAACACGCCGAAGTAGACGACTCGACACGCGCGGGGTGCTGCTTCGGTGGCGTTCGGCTGGGCGACCTTCCGAACAGTAAGTCCGCGCGGCCCAACGCTCGGCGCGCGGATCGCCCAATGTCAGGTTGAGAGCCGGGAGGTCGGGCCGTGGGCAGCCGAATCACTGGATCCCCGACACGAACGGCCCCTGCCAACCTAGTCGGGTCGGGCAGGCCAGTCGCCCTACTGGCTCACGCTCGTCTTGGTGAAGAACGTTGCTCCATCACTCGACTGGGCACCAACGACGACCGTTGTAGCCCCACTCGGAGGCGTAACTGTGACGGTCCCGCCGGGGTACTCCGCGTCTGAGCCAATGATGTTCCCGTCCTTGTCAAAGAACGCAACGACCTGCTTGACGGTGGTTACTCCTGGTGTGTTGAACGTGGACGTAATCGTGACTGTGCCATTGGTGTTCGCAGTCGCAGTGCCAGTAGCCGAGCGGCCTAGAGAGTCCTGTCCCGTGTGCGATTTGGTAACGGGTGCCGGGGGCGGGTCCTCGCAGGACGACAAAACAATTCCCGCAGAGCCGATACCCCCGAGCATGAATACGAGCATCAGGAGGGTAGCGCGAACTCGGGCGGCGAGCCGCAAGGTAGCCGTCGCACCCCCCCGGGGCCGGTCGCTGGGAAGAACGGTGGTCTTCATGGGCGACCGCCTAGAGTGACGCCTGAATAGCGGCGCTGCGGATGAAGGAGTCGGATGCGGTCCACTTCACCTCCAGGTTGTAGGCCTGGCCGGTCGGTGGAATGAGGACCGACATCGTTGCGAGCGCATTCCCATTCCGAACCACGATGCCGCCGTTTTGGACCGTCGCGGTAGCGACGACCGTTCCACCCAAGTAGACCTGCGCGAGGGTGAGGTCGGCCTGCTCATCCGCAACGGTGATCGTCACTTGCCGTTCGTTCGTGCCGACCATGACCAAGCCGGTCAAGCGGGCCGTCACGTTCCCCTCCTTCGAGGTGGTCATGATCGAAGTCGCAAGTTCGGTCCCACTGACCATGTTATTCATGAAGTTCTGGATGTCCTGCGACGGCGAGGTGAGGCCGCCAATCGAGGACGTGGCAACCATCGTGGTTGTGGCTGCAGGTAGGGAATCCTGAGATTGGACAAAGCCGTAGCTCGCCGCAGCGAGGGCTGTAGCGCCGAGAAGACAGAGGGCCCAGCGGTTGAAGCGCATCAGAAATCTCCTTGCCTGTGAAACGTCGAGAAACACACCGGACTAGCGATCCGGACGCTACCCCAACCAAGCGGGGCGCGCAAGAGGCAGCAGAGACTGCTCGCGAGCCCTTCCGTCGTCGGCCCGAGTCGGGGAGAGTCCCAAGCCCCGTCCAGGCCGAACCCTACCTGTGCCTCCCGAAAACCCCGTTTTGCCCCCTGGGACGGGTAGGGTGCCCCGTGATTCCAGCCATTGACCCAGCCGAGCCCTGGGCAAGCGAGCCGGCTGCCGCCGCTGGGCACCTTGCGGGCCCAGTTTGCGTGGTGTCCGCTACTCTCCCGTTGGGAAAGAGTTCCGATAACCTCTCTCACTTGAGCTCAAGGACCTGCGCCAGCTCTTCGCCAATCCTTCCCCGATTTCCGCGCTCCGCGCATTGGTGCACTTTTGTCGCCCGATCGCGCCTGATCGCGCCCCAATCCCGAACGGCGCGCGACACGCTGCGCTCGGCGAACTTCCCCTCGGTGCACTCGTCGGTGCACTTCGGCGGCGATATTCGCGCAGCTTTCGCCAATCGGGGAACGTGCACCAAGGCTTCACCAGGAGCGCACGCTGATCCGCTGGCGAACGCCTCAATGGCGAACGCTTGGTGATTGAATCAGCCGCTAATGCAGTTACGATTCATGCGCGGGATCGAGTTCTTGCGTTTCGATTTTCTGCGTCGCGCCCGCAATCCTTGACCGAGGAATGCGCCGTGGAAGACCGTTCGAACGCTCTTGATCCCAAGCCGCTGGGGCTCTCTGTGCGCCGCGTGGCGATCAGGACCGCTGACCCATCCCGCATGTGCATCGAAAGCGTGACACCGACCGCCGGGGCCTCCTGGGGAATCTACTTCGAAGGTCACCTCCCGCCGGTCGCGCGCGCGGCGCACCCGGCCCCCGCCGGGAGACTCGCTCGTTCTCCGCCTGCGGCGACGACGGGGCGGACGCTCACGCAACCCGCCCGCCCCCGTCCGCGTCTCTACGCGTCCAGCGCCCGCCGCAGGTCCGCGTCGCTGGCGTGCGCGTAGACCAACGTGCTCGCAATCGCGGCGTGACACAGTGCGCGCTGCACGACGGCGATGTCGCCCGGCCGTCCTCCCACAACCTCACCAGCGTTCGACCGGCGGGATCGACGAGACCTACGCAGTCAGGGCAGTGTCCCAGCTCGCCGTCGGTCACCACCAGCGAGGTTCTGGGCACGTCGGCACTCGGGCCCCCGCACGCGTCGCACGGATCTGGCGCGGATGCCCTCCAACCGGAAGTCAGTTCGTGATCACCACAGAGTAGCGCGTAGGCGTTCACGGGATTACGAGTCTAACGGTTTGTGGTGGCCCTATATATTCAAACGCCTGCTGCATGAACGTGCGTCCATTGGCGTGCGTTGAGAAAGCGGTGCCGTAACTCGTGCCGTTTGGAAGTAAAATGAATGCGGTAGCGTGACCGCCGACGTACTGACCGTGAGTTGAGTGAGCTGCTGATGCAAAAACATACCGGACAAATTCCACGGCAGTTTCTTTCGCCTGCTGGCGATAGTAGCGTCTAGTCCGACTCGCAAGCCGCTTGTCTACAGCATCGGGCACTGCTCTCAGCGATCCAGAGACTGCTACAAATGCCCTCTTTGTCATTAGTTGGCGTGTTTCAATCGAGTGGAGACTGAATTGCGGCAAAACCGGTGTTAAATGATCGGCGAAGGGGTCCGTCTCGTTTGTAATGCACCCCCAGAATGGAAGGCCACCACGATACCCGTTGAAAACCACGGTTAGTTGCCGATTCGAAATATGAGATTGCCGACGGAGAGCTGCCGTAAGATCCCCCCGAAGCACATTTCCTATTTCTAATAAAGTAGACGTTTGCCAGAGAGATTCCAGTCGTTGTCGTAACCAAGTGTTGGTCCGCATGCCAGCGATGTCCGCAATACCAGTGTAGGAGATGGCGACACGGGCATCGACACATTGCAGTAAGAGCGCCTTGTTCGCGGCGTCATCAACAAGTGTTCCATCCGGCATCGTAAGGCGCCTGTCCGACACTTGGATCGCCGCACGCGTGGATGTACTAGATATGATGAGAGTCATGCTAAACCGCCCGCCACCCGTCATTCGCTGCGCGAGGGTGAGACCCTCTCCGATCACATAGAATTGCTGAGCCCGCGCCTACGCTCAAGTCCGGCATGCCTTCAACAGCGTGTGAGTCGGGCAATCAGAGCTTGGCCGCAGCTGCCACGGGTAACGCCACAGGGGGCGGACTCCTCCCTCAGCGCCGTGGTGAGGGAGCCCGCGTCAGTTACGTCAGGGCGTGCGACATTGAGAGGACCTTGGTGGTCGAGATCGACATTGGCCATCACGGGCGATAGGGGGCTGGGGATGGGGCCTTGTCGTGCGGGGATGCGCCCCGTGCGATTGTGCCCGCAGACGGTATTCGCGCCCAGCCCTGTTAACCAGCTTGCTGGGAAGAACGCCCGCTCTCAGAGAGCATCGAGAGCGCGGGGCCGTGGGACGGAACGCAACGCCCTGAATCGCGCTCGGCAGACTCGTTCCCGCCTCTAACGGCGAGGCCGCAGAAAACGCCTTCTGGCGCGTCTGGCGCAGGTTTTCGCAGGTCCTCGACGCATCGCCGAGTGCGGCGCCGGCCGGTCATCGATGCCTCGCTAGCCCATCAGCAAGGTGGCTCCCCGAGCGTAACCCGCCTACGAACATCGCTGGGCGCGCTCTTAAGGCCTTCTCGGGGCCGGGGGGGCATGTTCTTAAGAATCGGGCGTAGAGCAACTGGGGCTGGTCCGCGCCCGGCGAGGTCCTGACGGCCGACTGCTTCGGCCCGGTCCGACAGGACACGCGTCTTGGCCATCGAAGCGCTTCCCTTCCGCCTGCGCATGGGCTCGCCGCAGCCAGCGGCTCAGAACGCGCTCAACCACATGAACTGGGTCTTCGATGCCGCACTGCCTTCCATGCTGTCGTGCTCGATGGACGGGGTTTTCGGGACGCACAGCTAGTTGAACACTATGCCATTCTTCTCGACGACTGCGGCCGCTTTATCCCACAATAGACGCCACTCCTGCAATGAGACTCCTTGAGCTGGAACATCTCGGTCACCGTATCGCACAAGCTGGGCCGCGGAGCCCGGTCCAAATACAGGATCAGCAAAGGCCGAGTGAAGCAATTGGATTGCAGCCTGGCCCGCGGGACCGCTCAACGATGGGCCTTCAAGCAGAGAATGGGTCAAAGAGGCTCCTATCCCAGATTCCCTCACACCCGGGCCACGTAGCGCTGGAGAATACAAGATACTCGCAAGCAAAGAGACTCTTTCATGGTCAGTTTTTTGCAGCGACACCGCCTTGAGTATCGCAAAATCAATTTGAGCAAGTTCTCCTCCACACTCCCCTCGCGCTCCTGACTCAAGAAAGTAGCGAAGTGCGCCATCATCATATTTCTTGGAGAGCGCTGCAGTCAAGTCCAACAACAATGGGCTTGCGTCGCTACTGAATAGTCGAGATTCGCTCAGCTCCGAAATGAGGGCATTCAACACACCGGGACGCTCCTCCGCAATTTGCAACAGATTCCAAACAAGCCAGTCGTCCATATGCCGAGTGGCACATGCCGATCGCGTGGCCGAACTGTTCCTAAGCATGTCGAGGTCTGACCAGCGAGACATTGCCATCCTCGTGACTTGAGCATAAATGATATCGCCCGAGTTCAATGCGCACAGGATCTCTCCGAGTTGTTGTCCACTCAATTCTGAATTGGAGAGTGCATCTTCGAGGCACCTACGTATCGCGATTTCCTCCCTAATGTTTGCGCACGCCAGAACGGCTTTGACGGGCAGCGCCTGGGAGGCCACGGAGGTGAGATCGGCGTCCCCTGGCTGATCGGGCTTCACAGCGGAGGCTTCCTGCCGGCGCCGGTCGATGGCATCGATGTTGGTCAGCCCATCAGGGCGTATCCCCGGACCTGGCATGCGGGGATCAGCCACATCCGCCTTGCCCGAGGGCTCCGCGGGGAGGAGCAGGAAGGACAGCGAAGCCAGTAGGCAAACGCCGGCACTCATCGCAATCGCGAACCGCGACCATTTAGCCATATTACCAGCGACCTCTGCTGCTCTAGCTATTCCTACGGGCACTCAATCAACGTATCATCCGATTCCGAATGATCACCGCACGGGCCAAAGAATGTCTGCACGCAGGCATCGTTTGTAGCATTGCATTGTTCAGTTTTAAGAGTGTAGTACTTCTTGGTTGACGGTCCCGGTTTCTTGCCAGTAGGAGACGCACCCAACAGGGCTTTCTTCCAGTTCATGGCCATGTGCCGGTGATGACAACATTGAACGGTTCCACTGCAAATATACCAGGAAGTGGAGTTCAAGCATGCTTCAACGGCGCTTTGATTGTCCAACCACCAGTTACAAGTAGGGGGCGGCGGGGCCTGGTCCCTTGCGGGAGCCGCAGCTGACCCGTTCATTAGTAATGCCGAACCGATGAGAATTACGGCCACAGACCAGAAACCATAGGTGAAGCGCATGACGAGTCCTTTGGAGGAAGCTGAGATGATGGGGGGCACAGGCAGGAACTTGACTCGTTCGATCCTGCTCGGGAATCGACCGGAACGCAAGTGCAGCGAAGGAGAATCTCGAATAGGGCGTGGTGTGTGCCTCCCTGATCCCAACGATGACCTTGAAACGGTGAACTCGCACCCCGGCGCCCCCCGAAGGCCCCGTCCTGCACCCCGGGATGGGAAGGGCGCCCTGCAACCCCATCCGTTGACCTAGCCGGGCCCCTTGGCCAGGGAACTGGCGCCGCGGCTGGGCACCTGGCAGGCCCGTCCCACGCCTGACCCCGCCACTCTCCCGTGCCCTGAGAGTTCCGATAACCTCTAACACTCCAGTGAGGACCTTTCGCAGCTGTCCGCAGGTTGCCCCAAAGGCGACCGAAAACCGCCCTTTTGCAGCGGTCACCTTCCCCTGAAATCGGCCTTGGCGCGCCCGAGAACGCCGATTTTCAAGGTTACCGATGCCCCGTTTCATGGGCCCGCGCGATTCATGCGGTTACCTTGGCCTTCTGGTTGTCCGCTGGTTGTCCGCGAGCCTCTATTCGCAATTGGCAACGACCTCGCAATGCGGCCTTCGAAGCTCAATCGCCCGCGCTAATCGGCTGCGTCCTGGACAACCATCGGGCGCGCCTGACTGACAGAGTGCTCACTGGTTGTCCGACAGGATCGAATATGATATAACCTGATTCGCGGGTTCGAGATATTTCCACGGTCCCAATTCCACGTCGCCCCCGCAGGCTCCTAACCCGAGGTCTGCCCGTGGATGAACCTTTGAATACCCGTGTCGGCTCCGCATCCGGCCTCGTCGTGCGCCGCGTGCCGATCGATTCCCTTCGCCCCGATCCCGCCAACGCGCGCTCGCACCCCCAGGCGAACCTGGACGCGATTGCAGCGAGCCTGGCGCGGTTCGGGCAGGCAGAACCCCTCGTCGTCCAAAAGCGCACAGCGCGCGTCGTGGGCGGCAACGGACGCCTCGTGGCGATGAAGGCGCTTGGCTGGAAGGAAGCCGACGTGGTCGAGCTCGACATCGACGACCTGCAAGCTACGGCGCTGGGCATCGCGCTCAACCGCACCGCGGAATCGGCCGAGTGGGACGATGGCGCGCTGGCCGCGCTGCTCGAGCAGCTGCGCAAGGAGGACTCACTCGACGGCGTGGGCTTCAGCCAAGAAGAGGTGGACGAGCTGCTCGCTGCCGTCGAGGCCGACAACGCCGTGCTGGGCGAAGATCCTGGTCCTGACCCTCCGAGCGCGGTTGCCGTCGCGCGGCGCGGGGAGCTGTGGCTGCTTGGGAATCACCGCCTACTGTGCGGCGACTCGACCAGCGCCGAGGACATGGGCCGGCTGGTTGGCGGCGACAAGATCGCACTGCTGGCCACGGACCCGCCTTACTGTGTCAACTACACCGGGAACGACCGCCCGATCCACGATGGCAAGCCTTCGGGCAAGGACTGGTCGAACGTTTACCGTGAGATCGACATCGCAGACCTGGGCGTCTTCCTCGACGGCGTCTTCGCGGCGACGCTGCCGCACCTGATCGAGAAAGCGCCGATCTACGTCTGGCACGCCCACGTCCAGCAGCCGACCGTCGCTGCCGCCTTCGAGCGCCACGGGCTCTTGCTGCACCAGGTGCTCGTGTGGGTCAAGCCGTGCGCGGTTTTTGGCCACAGCTACTTTCGCTGGCGGCACGAGCCCTGCGCGTTTGGCTGGAAGAAGGGCAGCAAGCCCGACCACGGCGTGGCTCAGCACGACACGGTCTGGGAGGCCGACTGGGACGGCAAGTCGCGACCGATCGACCTAGGTCATCCAACTTCGAAGCCGACGCGGCTCTTTGAGCTTCCGATCGAGCTGCACACGATCCCCGGTGCCGTCGTCCTCGAGCCGTTCTCTGGGTCCGGCTCGCAGTTGATCGCCGCAGAAAAGCTGGGCCGGCGCTGTCGCGCGATGGAGATCACGCCGGCCTTCGTGGACGTGGGAATCAAGCGCTGGCAAAAGCTGACGGGCAAGCAGGCGACGCTCGCCGATGGCGGCCGCACGTTCGAGGAGCTGGCACGAGAGCGCCTGGGCGGGGCTGAGGTGGGCGCATGAAGACCAAGATTCCCGCCGATGCCTTCGACTTCTACGTGGCCCAGGGCGAGCAGCGCAGCTACCAGGCGACCGCTGACCGTTTTGGCGTCTCGAAGTGCGCGATCGTCAAGTGCGCCAAGCGCGAGCACTGGGTCGAGCGGCTGGAGAAGATCGAGGCCGACGCGCGCGCGATGAGCGACCGCAAGTTGACCGAGACGATCGCAGAGATGCACGAGCGCCATGCAAAAGCGCTCAAGGCGATCTACGCCAGGGCGGTCGAAGGGCTGCGTTCGTACCGCATCGACAACTGCATGGACGCGGTCAAGGCGACCGAAATCGTGATCCGCGCCGAGCGCCTGATGGCCGGCGAGGTGTCCAAGCGCACAGAAGTCTCGATCGAAGAGGTGATGCGCCACGAGATGCGCACGCTGCTCAAGATCGTTGACTCTTCCGGCAACGAGCTGCCGCGCGGCGAGATGGGGCTGATCGAGATGGCGTCGGCGAGTTCTGCCGATGCCGAAGGCGGCGACGACGAGGATGACGACGAGCGGTCTTGAGCCAGGCGGTTCTCCGCGGGCGCTGGTGGACAAGGCAAAACTCTTCGAGCTGCTCGACTACCAGCCGCACCCAGGCCAGCTTCAGATCCACCAGAGCACGGCGGCGCGGCGCGTCGTGGCCTGCGGGGTGCGCTGGGGGAAGACCACGTGCGCGGCGGTCGAAGGCCTGTGCGCGGCGCTCGAGCCCAAGGATCGCTCGATCGGCTGGGTCGTGGCCCCGACCTATGACCTGGCCGATCGGGTCTTTCGCGAGATCCAGTACTTCGCGCTCAAGAGCCTGAAGCACCGCATCGTCTCGATGAAGGACAGCGAGCGGCGGATCGTGCTCCGCAACCTCGGCGGCGGCACTTCAGAGATTCGCGGCAAGTCCGCCGACAACCCGGTTTCGCTGCTCGGCGAAGGCCTCGACTGGCTGGTGATCGACGAGGCGGCGCGCTTGAAGCCGATGATCTGGCAGTCGCACTTGTCCCAGCGCCTGCTCGACAAGCGGGGCTGGGCGCTCTTGATCTCGACGCCCAAGGGCAAGGGCTACTTCTACGACCTCTTCCGTGCCGGCCAGCGCGAGAGTCTTGAGATCAAGAGCTGGAACTGGCCGTCGTGGACGAACCCGATGCTCGATCGCGCGCTGATCGAGTCCGAGCGCACAAAGCTGCCCGAGCGCGTGTTTTGCCAAGAGTACGGCGCGCAGTTCGTCGAAGGCGCTGGCGCAGTCTTCCGCAACGTCCGCGAGCTGGCGGTTGGCCAGTGGCAAGCTCCCAACCCCAGCGAGTCCTACTACGCCGGGCTCGACCTGGCCAAGGTGGAGGACTACACGGTCTTCGTGATCGTCAACAAGCACGCCGAGGTTGTCTTCGTCGATCGCTTCCACCGCGTGGACTGGTCCACTCAGGTCGCGCGCATCGACGCGGCATCGCGCCGCTATGGCCAGCCCGAAACGCTCGTGGACGTGACCGGTGTGGGCGACCCGGTGCACGAGAGCCTGAAGAAGGCGGGACTGTTCGTGCAGCCCTACACCTTCACGGCGCGCAGCAAGGCCGCGATCGTGGACAATCTTGTGATGATGTTCGAGCAGGCCGCGATCAAGCTGCCCACGCCGCAGCTGTGGCCCGAGGGCATCGACGAGCTCGAGGCGTACGAGTTCAGCGTCAGCGAGGGCGGGCACGTTCGCACGAGCGCCCCGAGCGGGATGCACGACGACTGCGTGATCGCTCTGGCGCTGGCCGCCTGGCAGGTCCGGCCGTCCCGCGAAAAGGGCGGGTGGGTGATCAGCATCTACTGATGCGAGCCTGACGTGAGCGTCGGCTGCCGGGCCGGCGCGCGCGTCCGCAGGGGAGGAAGACGGCAGCCTGGGCCCCCGTGGTGGCCCGTGTGCGCGCTGTGGGCCCGACCTGGCGTGGCGGGGCGAACCCGGCCAGAAACCGCGCCAGCGCGCCCCAGCGCCCCCGGGAACCGGCGGGGAACCGGGGGGAGAATCGGCCTGTTTCCCTTGGCCTGCGCGAGCACCTGAGCCTGCATGGTCCTGCACGCCGCGTAGTGCGGCGGCAACAAGGAGAGATGCAGGATGGCACGCAAATCAGTCGTGAACGAAGCAGCGCCGCAGGCGGGCGCGACGTTGAAGTCGGTGTTCGAGGCCTACTTGGATGCGCTCGAAGCCAGGGGCGCAGGCTGCGGCACCATCGCGAGCTACGGGCTCGAGCTGCGCATCGCCCTACGCGAGCTGGGGGCTTCGCGGCCCGTGGCGGGGATCACCGTTGACGAGGTCGCCGCCTACTTCGAAGGACCCGTGGTCACGCGCACGCGCTCGGACGTGCCAAAAGCGCGGTCGAGCATTGCGAAGACCCGGCGCGTCGTGCGGCTCGCGTTCGAGTGGGCGCAGGAGGCAGGGCTGGTCGAGGTCGCACCGCTGCCCAAGGCGAGCGCGAGCGCGGCGGAGGTCGCGTAGGCCATGAGCGGCACCACCATCAAGGATGCGGTCGCGGGCTACTTGTTGCAGCTCGACGCCGACGGCCGCAGCCCGCACACGATCACGCAGTACGGCAGGCACGTCCGACTCTTCGCGCGCTGGATTGGGGAAGAGACGCCGGTCGCGTCGATCCAGCCGAGCGATCTGGCGCGCTTCATGGTCTCGCCGACCGCGCGGGGAGAGGGGCGCTGCAAGAAGCCGATCAGCGTCAACCCGCTGCGCACGACGCTGCGCGTGTTCTTCGCGTACGCGCACACCCTTGGCCTGACCCCCACGAACCCCGCCCGGGTGCTGCGGCTGGCGCGTTGCGAAGGTCCGCCGCCTCGCGGGCTCTCGGCCGCAGAAGTCGAGCGGCTGCTCGACGTGCTGACCGTTGCCCAGGGAAAGCTCGCCCGCCGCGACCACCTGCTCATCGCGGTGATGCTGCGCGCGGGGCTGCGGATCGGATCGGCGCTGGGGCTCGACAGGGCAGACGTGGATCTGGAAGAAGGCGTGCTTCGGATTCGGACGAGCAAGGGGCAGCGCCAGGACCGCGTGGTGCTCTCGCCCGAGTTGCGCGATCACCTCGTCGGGTACCTCGCCGAGCGCGGGGACGGGCCGCTGTTCACGCAGGTCAACGGCAGGCCGCTGGCGCTGCGCGGAGCGACGGCGCGGGTCATGATCTGGTTTGAGCGCGCGGGCGTGCACAAGGGCGCGACGGCGCACTCGTTGCGGCATACGTTCGCGATGGGGCTGTACGAGAAAACCCGCGATGTCCTGCTGGTCCAGCGGGCGTTGTGCCACCGATCGATGCTCTCGACGCTGACTTACGCGCGCGCGAGCGAGCAGGCCGTGCGCGCGGCGCTGGAGGCGAGCGGGGGATAGGCGGGGAAGGGCGAAACGCAGCACGCCGCCACGGATGGGACGGCGCAACTGTGCGAGGGGGCTTGGTCGCGGCTTGACTCGGAACCGCGCGCGGATATGACCTGCAGAATCACCTGCGCGCGTCGCAGAAGGGAACCAACATGAGCGAGATCGTCGAACAGCAGTGCTCCACGGGTGACGAGGCCTTGGCCGCCTACCGCGTCAGGATTCAGCAGCAGGCGCGGCGTGGGAAGATCGAGGGTGCGGTGATTGTCGCCATCGTGACGGGGCTCACGGCGATCTGGGTGTGGGTGTCCCAGACATAGGCGCAGGCACCGGGGGCCACGGGTCCCCAATGCGTCGGCGGCACACGGCTCCCCAGGAGTGCGACGCCCGCATCCGAAGGCAGCGCTAGGAGTGCGACGAGAGGGCAGGCTTGGCAGTCGCGCGGGCCATCGTGCTCGCCCCTGCCGGTGTGTCCGCCGGGCAGTTGCTGACGTGATCGCCCGCGGCGCGCAAGGCCGTCGCTGAAGGCAGCGTTCCTCGATGTCGGCGGCGCGATGGGGCTCGCGCGGGCGCTGGATCGTGTCGGTCGATTGCGGCCCTCCGGTCGTTCTGGAGGAGCGTGCCAAGGGCAGACGGGGGTCGGCGGCATAGGCCTGTGTTCTCGGTTGCCGGGGTGCAGTACACGGCGCGTCTACCAGCAGGCCGAGGATCGATTGCACGGCGCAGGCACAGCCGACGAACCCAGGCTCGTGGGCCACAAAGGCTTGCGATCGGGTAGGCAGGTGTTCACCGCAGGCAGTGGGCCGTGCGAGACTTAGCAGGCTTGGTGGCTACCTTGCCACGAAGCTCGCCTCCGTTTCGCCCACCACGACACAGAACCCACCCCGAGCACATGTCCCGTCGGAAGAAGGTCCAGCGTGTTCGACATGACGCCCTTGCGCGCCTGACTACTCCGACAGCCCATCAGCGCGCATCCCGCATCAAGGTGCTGCTCAAAGAGCGAGTCTGTCATGGAAGCCTCGATCGTGGCGAGCGGCAGGCATACATGGAACTGATGATCGTCAGCGGCGCGTTGGTTGAGGTCGATGGCCTGCTCGAGATCCCCGGCCAGGTAGGGGCATTCAATGCGCCGGATGAAGTCGCAGCCGATCGTCTCTATCAGTGCGCGTGTCGGTGGATTAGCAAGTCTCGACAGTTTCAGCTACTTGCGAGGTTGACCCAGGCGACGCGAGCTAGCGGGGGTGGTGCTGGTGGTGGTTCGCACGTCGTGAACATGATTCCGCCGAGCGTTGACGACAAGCGAAGAGTCAATCGAAGGCTGCGCGAGGCAGTCAATCGTGAGCTAGACTCGCTGCGCTGGGAATCATCGAACTCGCTGCGCGCGCTTCCTGAAGCCTGCCGAACAAACGCCCGTACCTTATTCGGTGCGGTGCTCCGCAGAGTGCAGGCCAAGCGCGTCCAGCTCGATGCGGAGTACACGCTGCTGTTGAGCAAGCCGAGCAGGGCGGATGTAGAAGAAGCCGTGGCGGAACTTCATGGCGATGCGCTAGAACTCCCGCAGCGGGTGAGGAATGCAGGCCAACTCCATGAGCTTGCGCGCGGTGCCGGTGTCCGTAGCGCGAAGGCGGAACACACCTGGCTGCGGGCACAGGATGAACTGCACGATCGGGTGCCCACGTTCGCCAACTATGCTCGGTACGTGAGGGAGTATCGACTGGCCTTGTATGGGCCCAAGGGTGCCGAGCCCGAATTCGTATCCGGCGACATTGAACGCCGCATCTCCTCACGCCGCCCGAGGGCGCGCAAGGACGACTACTAGCGGTAAGTCGCCGCGGATTGGAAGCGCGGTGCGGGGTCACGGCGACGCCCGCTAACGGGCAGGCTTACTCTGCGACGCGCCAGCACAACCTGACCCGGCGTGGGCAAGCAGGTTGCGGAGCAGCACCGTCCTGCTCATGTGGTCGGGCATCCCAGGTTCCACGGCCCGGCAACTGGCGCTGCTCGATGCGCCGGCGCCCCAGTGAGCGCCGATCAGCTCGGTTCCCGTGTGGAGTGCGGGCTTGCCACCGGATGCGCGCCAAACGTGCCCGGGCTGGCCGCGGCAGGCCAGGTTCAGTTTCCGGATGGCATCCGCTGGTTGTGCCAAAGCGGATGGCGTTACGGAAAAAAAGCGGACGCCAGCCCCGTTCTAGGCATCGCGAAGGGCATCCGCTTCCCAGTTTGAACCCTAGCGGGGGGTCGAAGGCGTCCGCTTGCCCGCCTTTGAGCCCTGAGCAGTACGGCGAGTGCCGTGCGTCGCGAGGGGCGCACAGAAACATGAAAGCAAGCAAGCAACAGCAGCTCCTGACCATCGGAGAGATCGCACGGCTGGGAGCGCCGATCCACCGTGTCGAGTACGCCGTTCAGTCGTTGGGGATTCGGCCGCCATCCCGAGCCGGGGCATTGCGTGTATTTGATGACGCCGACTTGAACACGATCGCTGGCGCGCTCTCGAGGGCACGGGACCGGATGCCGGCGGATGGAGCCTCCCAGGGCGAGCTCGAGGGAGGTGCCAAGTGACCGACGCAGCCCCGACGCCCCAGCTCTTGGCGCAGCACGAGGCCCTCATCCGCGACTCCGCGATCTCTCCGTCCGTTGCGCTCGATCGCGGGTACCGGACCGTCGCCTCAAAGGCGGAGCTGAAGCGGCTCGGCTTCAGCGATGCCCAACGCCGCGTTCCTGGCCTTCTCAATCCCTTGCACAACACGCGCGGCGAGATCGCGAACTACCAATTCCGATCCGACGAGCCCCGCTTCAAGGACGGGCGCGCGGTCAAGTACGAGACGCCGGCAGGCTCAGTCGTCGTGCTAGACGTTCCGCCGATTGTCCATCGGTCTGGCGAGCTGCGGCGCGGAGACAAGCCCCTGTTCATCACCGAGGGCGTGCGCAAGGCTGACTCTGGCGCGAGCGCGGGCCTGACCATCATCGGCTTGATCGGCGTCTGGAACTGGCGCGGCACGAACGAGGTCGGCGGCAAGACGGCGCTGCCCGACTGGGAGGACATCGATCTCAAGGGCCGCAAGGTTTACATCGTCTTCGACAGCGACGTGATGGAGAAGCTGTCCGTCGCGAAGGCGCTGGAGCGGCTCAAGGCGTTCTTGGAGGGACGCGGATCCAAGGTCGAGTTGATCTACCTGCCTGATGGTCCAGGCGGCAAGAAGCTCGGCCTCGACGACTACCTCGCGCTCGGCCACAGCGTGCAGGATCTGATGGCGCTAGCAACGCCCGAGTTGCGTTCGATCGCGCCCTCGCCGCCGTCCGATGTGCCTTCGCGGTACTTCGTCGCGGACGGGCACACCTACATGTCCAAGGCGACCAAGGATGGAGATGTCCCCTGCCTGCTCGCGAACTTCGCCGCGCAGATCGTCGGAGATGTCGTCGTCGATGACGGCCTTGAATCGCGGCGCGAGTTCGAGCTTGAAGTCCAGTTCGGATCAAACACCCAGACCATTACGATCTCGCCGTCGGCGTTCGAAAGCATGACGTGGCCATCGGCGAAGCTCGGCGGTGCAGCCGTAGTCCAGGCCGGGCTGGGGACCAAGGACCACTTGCGCGTAGCCATCCAATCGCGCAATTTGCAGCCTCGCACACTGATCGCCTACGTGCACACCGGCTGGCGCGAGATCGGGGAACACGGCTGGTGCTTCATCCACGCGGGCGGGGCCCTGGGGGCCGCTGGGCCTGTTCCGGGCGTAGAGGTTCGGTTGCCCGCGATCTTCGACGCGTTCGTGCTTCCGCCGCCTCCGGAACCGGCAGAGGAAGTGGAGGCTCTCCGCGCCGTAATCCGACTTCTGGACATCGGCCCCGACTCCGTGTCGATTCCCATTGTGTCGGCGGTGTTCCGCGCGCCGCTTGGCGACTGTCTCCTAAGCGCCTTTCTCGAGGGCCTCACAGGGACATTCAAGACCGAGTTTGCCGCGATCGCGCAGTCGTTCTTCGCGCCAGGCATCACCGTTGCGCAGCTTCCCTGCGCGTGGTCGAGCACGGCAAACAGCATCGAAGCAACGGCGTTCGTCGCGAAGGACATGCTGCTCGTCGTCGATGACTTCATTCCGAAGGGCACGGCGAACGACGTTGCGCGCAAGCATGCCGACGCCGACCGCGTGTTGCGGGCGCAGGGAAATCGATCAGGGCGCGGGCGGCTCAACGGCGATTTCTCCGTTCGCGCAACGAAGCCACCGCGGGGCCTAATTTTGAGCACTGGCGAGGAGCTACCGAGCGGACACTCGCTGGTCGCGCGGATGTGGGTGATTGAGCTGAAGGATGGGGACATCACCTCCGAGAAGCTGACCGTTGCCCAGCGCGACTCGGCTGCGGGGCTCTATGCGAAGGCGATGGCCGGCTTCCTTCGTCGGTTCGCCGCCAACTTTCCGCAGCGCAAGTCCGCATTCGAGCAGCGACTGCTTGCGCTTCGGGAGCAGGGCGTGGCTGGCGGGTCGCACGCGCGCGTCCCGGCCAATGCAGCGAACCTCCACGCGGCCTTCGAAGAGTTCCTGGCCTACGCCGTCGAGGCTGGCGCGGCCACAGAGAGCGAGGCTGGCGCACTTCTCAATCGCGCGTTGTCGGTATGGAAGCAGACCGGCGATTCCCAAGCGCAGCACCAGCGTGCGACCGACCAAGTAAACCTCTTCCTTGAGAGCATCGCCGCCGCAGTCGGCAGCGGAGCCGCTCACGTCGCTGACATCGAAGGGAAAACGCCCCTTAGCGATCCGATCCGATTCGGCTGGCGCGCTGCGACTTCGGCCAGCCCGGCCAGTTCCTGGGAGCCGCAAGGAGATCGGATCGGTTGGGTCGAGGGCGACGACCTGTTCATCAACTTGCCCGCGGCGTTCAGGGTCGCATCGCGGCTCGGCGACAATGGCGATCGCCTTACGATCACACAGAAGACGCTCCTGAAGCGGATCGCAGACCGCGGCATGTGCCGCAGCCAGGACTCGCAACGTGGCCGTCACACGATCCGCCGCCAGATCCAAGGTGCGCGCCGCGCTGTTCTGCACCTCGGCGCATCCCTTGTGCTGGATGGGTCCCAACAGGCCCAGTCGCCCCACGACGCCGGTGGAACGGTTCCCATTGCCGGTATTGGGGCCGCACCGCTGGGACGATGCATCGGCTACCCGTCGGATTCCGTCCCAGCACTCAGGCCCAACCGCGAGGCCGCGAACGGCCAAGAGAGTGGCGCTGGGCCTGCTGGGACTGTTGGGCCGGTGTCCGAGCCAGGGGATGGCCCTGGATCGGAACCCGAGCGCGCGACGCTCGCTGCCTCGGCTTTAGCGCACGGCGTCCGTGGCCCGGCGATCGCGCAAGCTCAGTTCGGTCGGCAAGCCCGGCGCGACGCGATCATCGATCCGTCGCCGTGCACTGAGCATCCCCAGACGGGCTCCTGGCGTCTGTCCGAGTCGAGGTCGTGGACATGCGGCGGCTGCCGCCCGTGCCCTCCCGATCTCGAAGGCGTCGTGGTCGCCGACGCCGCGGCGGAGGATGCTCCGTGATCCCGCCGGTCGTTTCGAAGGTCAGCTTCCGCCCCGCGCCCGAACTCGACCAGCGCGACGGCCTGCTCGGTTGGGTGCTTTGCGTGATCGATCGCTACCAGGTGGACGGCATCACAGTGCGCCGCCAGCTCGATCAGCGCCTCGCCGTCGTCTATCCGAGCAGTCGCGGGCGCGGGGGCGAGTTCCATCCCATCTTCCTTCCGATCGACGCCAGCGACCGGCTCGCGATCGGGGAGCAGATCCTCGCGCACCTCGGCAAGGCGGGGCACCTGTGAGCGCGGGCTCGACGGCCGCGATCTCGCGTTCCCTGGTCCTGGTGGGACGCGACCCCGCCGCCATGTCGTTCGAAGCGCGCCTCGCCGAAATCGCGCAGGTCCTCGCGGTGGGGTTCCGGCGACTGCAACTGCGCGAGCAAAACCGCGCCGGAATCGTTGATGTCGGCGCGCACTCCGAGGCTTCATGCGGCCACGCGAATCCTGTCGCGGGAGTATCGCAATGAAGCCGATCACCGAAGAGATAGCAGACCTGCGCGCCCTGCCGACCGACGAGCTGGTCGCGCGCTACGAGGCCGCGTACGGCAAGCCGCCGCGGGCCCGCAACCGCGAGCATCTGTGGAAGCGGATCGCCTGGAAGCTGCAAGAGCAGCGTTTCGGCGGGCTCTCCAGCGTCGCGCGAGATCGGCTCGAAGCCCTGATCGCGCAGATCGACATCCCGCTCGCCGAGCGCACGCGCACGGTCACCGGGCGGCTTTCGGCGCGGCCCAAGGCATCGACCACGGCGACGCTGGTGCGCACCTGGCGCGGGCGCGAGATCCGCGCGACGCCGGTGGACGGCGGCTTCGACGTGGACGGCGTGCTCTACAGGTCGCTGTCCGCCGCCGCGCGCGCGATCACCGGCTCCAACTGGAACGGGCGGCTGTTTTTCGGCCTGACGGATCGGAAGAAGGCGCAATGACCAGGTCCCTCAAGTCCAAGCCCGAGGCGCAGATCGCGCCGGCCAGGGTTCGCTGCGCGATCTACACGCGAAAGAGCACGGACGAAGGGCTGAACCAGGCCTTCAACACCCTGGACTCCCAGCGCCAGGCGGCAGAAGCCTACGTCAAGAGCCAGGTCGGCGCAGGCTGGTTGGCGCTGCCGGAACGCTACGACGACGGCGGCTTCTCGGGGGCGACCATCGTCCGGCCTGCGTTCAACCGGCTGCTGTCGGACATCGATGCAGGCCGCGTGGATGCGGTGGTCGTCTACCGCCTCGATCGCCTCACGCGCAGCCTCGCCGACTTCGCGAACTTGATGGCGAGCTTCGCCAACCGCGGCGTGACCTTTGCCAGCGTCACCGAACAGTTCTCGACCAGCACGCCGGGCGGCCGCGTCTTCCTCAACGTCATGGCCTCGTTCGCGCAGTACGAGCGCGAAGTCATCTCCGAACGCACCCGCGACAAGATGAGCGCCGCGCGCCGCAAGGGCATGTGGACCGGCGGCACGCCGAGCCTGGGCTACGACCTCGCCAACAAGCGCCTGGTCGTCAACGCCGCCGAGGCCGAGCGCGTGCGCGCGATCTTCGAGCTCTACCTGCGCCAGGGCTCGCTCATGGCCACCGTCGAAGCTCTCAACGCGCGGGGCTGGACGGCGAAGGCGTGGACGAACCAGGCCGGGCGCGCGGCTGGCGGCGAGCGGTTTTCGAAGCACAGCCTGCGCCGCTTGCTGAGCAACCCGCTTTACCTCGGGAATATGCCTTACGGCGACGAGCTGCACGACGGCCAGCACGAGGCGATCGTGGACTGTGAGCTGTTCGACGCCGTCGGCGCGCAACTGCGCACGCACGGGCGCGACGGCGGGGCGACGCTCAAGAACAAGCACGGCGCGCTGCTGAAGGGGCTGGTGTTCTGCGCGGCCTGCGGCTTCGCGATGACCTACAGCTACACGCAGCGTGGCGGGCGGCAATACGGGTACTACGTTTGCGGCCGGGCGCTCGCCGAGGGAGCCCGCGCCTGCCCGAAGTCGCGCGCCCCGGCGGGGGAGCTGGAGCAGCATGTCGTCGCCCAGGTGCGCAGCATCGGCCGCGACGCGGCGCTGGTCGAGGCCACTGTGGTGGCCGCGCAGAACGACATGCAGACCCGCAAGGCGGAGCTGCTCGCCGCAAGCCGCGACCACGAGGGCCAGGTGCGCAAGCTCGCCGGTGAACGCGCCAACTTGATCAAGGCGATCGGGCAGGGGACGCCCGCGCTCGGCGATCGGCTGAGCGAAGTGGATCGCCTGCTGGAAGAGTCGCAGGGGCGTGTGGCAGATGCACGCGCCGAGCTGCTGGCCCTGAACCGCCACCAGATCGACGAGGCCAGGCTGCGCGAGACGCTGGAGCAATTCGACCCGGTCTGGGACGAGCTGTTCCCGAAGGAGCGCACGCGGCTCCTGAGCCTGCTGCTTGAGCGCGTGGCCTTCGACGGGCGCACCGGCGACGTGGAGATCCGCTTCCGCACGGGCGCGCCAGCCGCGCTGGGGAGGAGCGCGTGACGATCCTGCACTCGAAGCTCAGGCTGGGCACGAAGGGCCGCAGGACGCCGTCGCAGGCCGCCAAGGCGATCACGCACGCCGCGCCAGTCGCGGCGGCTGCGCGCCAGCTCGCGCTCGCGCACTGGATCGATCAGCGCATCGAGGCCGGCGAGCTGCGCGACCTCGCCGACGCCGCGCGCGTCCTGGGCGTGACCCGCGCGCGCGTGACGCAGATCGCCAACTTGCGCTACCTGCCGCCCGCCGTGCAGGAGGCGGTGCTCACCCCCGGCTTCGAAGGCAGCGAGCGCCAGCTTCGCGCGCACGCCTTCGGCGGCACCAGCGACTCGAGCTCGCCCGTCTCGCCCGCACCCACCACCGACCACGCCGGGCCACAGGGGCTTGGCGACGTGATCCCCCGACCCGAGTCCGTCAACCCGTAGGAGATTGCCATGGCTACCCGCACCGTCGAAGACCGCATCAAGGAACTGGAAGCGAAGATCGCCGCGATCAAGGCGCGCGACGAGCGCAAGCGCGCGAAGAAGAACCCCGCCGTCGCGCCACTGTCGCAGGCGCTCAAGTCGCTCGACAAGGCGCTCAACGCCACCGACGACAAGCCGCTGCGCACCGCGCTCGACGAGAGCCGCACGATCGTCGTGTCGTGCCTGGGGCTGCTGGGAATCACGCCGAAGGCCGGCAAGGCGGCGAAGGCTGGCCGGCCTGCGCGCAAGCGTGCAGCCAAGGCCAGCGCGCCGGAGCTGACCGCCGAGGCCGTGCTCGCGCACCTCGCCGAGCATCCTGGCTCGAAGAGCGAAGAGATCAGCGCCGCTCTGGGGACCGACGCGGTCACGCTGCGCCCGCTGCTCCAGCAACTGATCGACGACGAGAAGGTCGCGACCGAGGGCGAGCGCCGGGGCCGTCGGTACATTCCGGCGAGCATCATGGCCGCAGCTACGCGTAGCTAGATCCGCGCGATGAGATCGCCAACGCCGTGCCTGGGCCGCGAAACCTGGGCGCGGCGTTCTTCATTGGTGGCCCGCGAGTCCAAGTCGCTGCCAACCCTGCGGCGCGGTAGGCTCTGCACTCGATGTCCGAGACTCGCCGGAACGGTCAGCACCGAACCGCCAAGCAGCGGATCCGCGCCCTCGAATCGCAGATCACCGCGATCAAGGCCGCCGAAAGGCGGCAACGGGGCGCGCGGCGCGCAGTCAGGCACGCCGGCGGTGCGTTGGCTAGCGTCGAGCGGGCACTGGCTCTGGCGCGTGACAACGAGCTGCGCGCTGCCCTCAGGACGGCGAGGAACTCGCTGGAGTCGTGCCTGTCGATCTGTGACGCGGTGGCCTCCGGGCGTGGCAAGGCGAAGGCGCGCAGGCGCGGTCCGACGGTTGGTCGCTATCGCGTGCCGAAGCCGGCGGACGCACTTGCCTTCATTCGAGACCACCCTGGTTGCAGTAGGGCGCAGCTCACCACGGCACTGTCCACGAGCGAGGCCTTGTTCGGCAGCCTGATTCAGGAGCTGGTCATCGAGGGGCTGGTGCGCGCGACGATGGAACACGGCGCGTTGCGGTACAGCCCGGCGCAGGACCTGCCCGGCCGGGCGACGCCGAGGTAGCGCGGGATCGGGGGTGTTCGCGCCGTGACGGGGGCGCGTGTTGGGCCTGGGCGCGCCGTTGGGCGTCAGTCGCCACGAGTTTGCGCTGATTGCCTTGATGCACTGCGCCACGACCTCAACGCCCGACCAAGACCGTGTACTCGGGTGCGCCGAACTGCGCGAATAGGCGCACGCGCACGAGGATGCGCTCGCTCGTAGCGTCCAGCGTGCACGAGTGCAGCCCGGTTGCAGGCGAGATCGGATCGGCGTCAACGCATCCGACGAGGTTGCGCAGCGCGTTGAGGTCACCGCGGATAGCGTGCACGACCAAGTGCTCGCGAATCCCCCCGACGCCGAGCTGGCGCACAGCCATTCCAAGCGCGATCTTCGCGACCATCCGCGCGAAGGAAACCACCGGCATCTCGCTCTGCGTTCCGACGTAGGACCCAACGTGCGCCCTGTACCATGCGCGCGGGTCGGGCCCGGCGACATGTCGCAGCCACACCGCTCGAAGTACGAGGCCGCCGCCGACGCGCGAGCCGCTGAGCATCCCCGGCGGGAGAAACACTGGCATCTTCAAGAACACCGGGACATCCGCTGCGGGCGACTGCGTCGCGGAGCGAACGCCGTCACGCTCGACGACAACATCGCGCAACGCCGGAGTGGGCGCCGCAGGGCTCGCCAATCCGAATGCTTGGCGCGCTGGAAGCATGTCGGCGCGCATGACCCTCGTTTCGAAGTCGCGAGTCATGACCTGGCAGTCGCTGCACGACGCGCGCTGCAGCGCCCAGCGTCCCCGAAGCCCCCGGGGTACGATGTGCTCTGTGGTCAGCGCGCCATCGACCGCTCCGCAGTAGATACATCGACCGACCTCGGAGGTTAGCTCGAGCGTCGCGGCGAACTCGACGAACTGATCCATGTCCGCGGTGTCGAGAATGACCCCGGCGCCACGGAGCACCACTTCGAACCGCGTGCCACGACGAATCCGGAGATGCGGCAGAACCACGGGGCCGAGCGTCAGGTTGAACCAATCCGAAGAGGGCGCCGACGCAGGCGGCAGAACGGCAAAATCGGTCGCGACTACCACAGTGCGAGTCGGCGGACGGCGCGGTTCGACCGCTTCGATCGTCAACGCAAGGCGCCCGCGCGCCTGCGGGCTGACGAGGCGCAGGCGCAAGGACAACGTCGCGGTGCCCGAGAGCGTCTGCGTTTCGAACGGGCCGGCGCTGAGAGTCGAGAGCAGGTCCATTGCAACACTGAGAACGCTGGCAGCGCCTGGCGGGTGGCGGACGCGCTGGCTAGCAGTCGGGGTTCGCTGCATCGTAGCAACGCGTCACGCGCCGGACGCGGGGCGCCGTCGCCGCGCTCGCCGGCTTCGGCCATTGCTTGTGGCACCAATGGGACTCCCGCTCGCCACGTCACGGCCCAGGCTGGGCAGCCTGGTCGTCTCCCCGCGCCTGGCAACGCGGAGCGCCCGAGCTAACTGCGCCGCCGTCACCGACACCCCGTGAGCGCGCCCACGCACTCATGGGGCTCGCCGGGAGCGATGATCCCCCGGCCCGATTTGCCGCGGGGGTGGACGCGGTGCAGGCGTTCGAAGCCAAGGCCAAGACTCTGCTTCTTCAGGCCGACGCCCACCGCACCTTGTCCTCTTCGCTCGCGCACGCCGACGCCTAGCTATGTCCCGCTGCGGTGGGGGCGGCGTTTCGGATGTTCTTCGAGTGTCCAGCCGAACCGGCGAGGGCACCGTTCTCGACGACGCCGGCGTGGAGGTCGCGCGCGTGAGCTACAACGGCCGCGTCTGGGCTCCAAGTCCTTGGCGGCCGGGGCGCGGGCCAATCCTGAAAGCGGTGCTCGCCGGGAGCGAAGCTCATGCGGAAGTAGACTGCGGGCTCGACGTGCTTCAGCGTGAGCACGGCGCGCAGGAATCCCCGACGCCGTGCCTGGGCCGAACAGCCTGGGTGCGGCGTTCGACGACTCGGAAGCAAGGTCGCGCCGACCAGTCCGATGGCGTGCACCGACGCGGCACAGGCCACTGCCCACGCTGCATCCCGTCGGGCTCGGCTGGGTCCGACCTTGGACCCGCTGGCGGCCGCGAAGCGCGGCTGTCATCATCGCTTCTGCATGGAGTCGGCGAACACGACAGCCGCAGTCCAGCAGGCGTTGGACCGCCTGCGCGGAGATCTTGGCGCGGAGACGGCCGCACCGATCATCCGCGATCTGCTCGCCAGGTCTGCGGAGCGTCTCCACCTCTTGTGCGCGACACTCCTGCACCGCAGCTACCCGCGGCTGACGCGGCCGCCTCTGAACCTCCACTCCGAGGAGATGCTGAGTTCGGTGGTGGAGCGCATGCTCAAGGCGCTGCGCGAGGCACGGCCGGCGAACGTGCGCGCCTTCTTCGCGCTGGCGAACCAGCACATGCGCTGGGAGCTCAACGACCTCGCCCGCAAGCTCGACGATCTGACTCCCATCACGCCGTTGCAGGACTCGAGTCTTGCGGCCCCTGCCAGTCGAGACTCGACGGTCAGCCCGATGGCGCGCAGGATCCTGATGCTGCTCGAACAGCTCCCCGAGGAGGAGCGCGAGGTATTCAGTCTCGTTCGGATCCAGGGCATGACCCAATCCGAGGTGGCCGACCTGCTCGGCGTTTCGACCAAGACGATTCAACGTCGGCTCCAGCGAGGCCTCCTCCTGCTCACGAAGGAGGTGGGTGATCTGCTCGCCGGCGAGGCTTCCGCAAGCGAATCGTAGCAGCCATGGACGGTGAGCAGCGCATCTTCAAACTGCTCGAGACGGCGCTGCATTCCGATCGCACGCTCGAATCGGTGTGCGCCGACTGCCCTGAGCTGCTTCCCAAGGTGCGAGCCCTCTGGGGTCGGATGCGTCGGCTCGATTCGCACCTCGACGAACTCTTCCCCGAACAAGATGCACTTTCGGGACAACGCCCCGAACGGACACCGCTGCGCCCCGCCGAACTGCCGCAGATCGAGGGGTACGAAATCGAGGCGATCCTCGGCCGAGGCGGGATGGGTGTCGTCTACAGGGCGCGACACCACAAGCTCGATCGGAATGTCGCGCTCAAGATGCTGCTCCACGGGGCGTACTCGACACCCGATGCGCGCAGCCGATTTCTGCGCGAAGCCGTCGCGGTTGCAGGGCTGCGCCACCCCAACATCGTGCAGGTGCACGATGCTGGGGACGCGGGCGGCCTGCCCTATTTCACGATGGAGCTCGTCGAGGGAGGGACGCTCGGCGACAGCATTGCGGGCGCGCCGCAGCCCGCA
>Ga0315910_10000453_pt1 | contig 40788 bp, 34 predicted proteins | sample EdamamesoilMG_FD_204470 | JGI IMG/M metagenome (GOLD analysis project Ga0315910, IMG submission 204470) | Garden soil microbial communities collected in Santa Monica, California, United States - Edamame soil | ecosystem: Environmental > Terrestrial > Soil > Garden | place: USA: California...
AGCCGCGCCGCGAAGTCCTTGAGGTTGCGCCGCCACGTCTGCCATTCGTGGTCGGTACCGGGCGACTCCCACCAGACGTGCTGGATGCCCGCCTGCGTCAGCGCGTCATGCAGGCCGCGCAGGCGCGTCTGGAAGCGCTCGGGCTCGGCCGTGCCCACGCCGAGGTACAACACGTGCACCTTCTTCGCGAACGCCGCGGGATCCGCGAACGCACCGTCGAAGTCGGTCTTCATGTCGGGCTTGCGGTCTTCCATCATGCCCCCGGCACCGCTGAAGCCGCCGATGTGCGAGAACAGCTCGAGATGCTTCAGCGTGATGTGGAACGTCTGGAATCCGCCCATCGAGAGGCCCGCCATCGCGCGATGATCGCGGTCCGGCAGGGTGCGAAAGGTCTTGTCGACGAACGGGATCAGCACCTGCGTGACCTCGTCCTCGAAGGTCTTCGCCATCTCGTCGCGGGCGCGCGCACCCTGCGGCGTGCCCATGGTCGCGGGCGACAGATCGGGCGGCGCGGCGCCGGCGCGACGCGCGTAGCCATACGCCATCACGATGATCATCGGCTTCGCCTCGCCCTTGGCGATCAGGTTGTCGAGGATGAAATTCGCGCGGCCCTGGCGGATCCAGCCGGTTTCGTCCTCGCCGCCACCGTGCTGCAGATAGAGCACCGGGTAACGCTTCTTCGGCTGCGCATCGTAGTCGGGCGGCAGGTACACCATGGCATGCCGCCACGTGCCGGTGACCTTCGAGTGGTACCACACGTCGCGCACCTGGCCCTGCGGCACGTTCTGGATGGAGTAGTAAGTCGATCCGGGCTCGGGGATCTCGACCATGCTGGTGTAACGCGAGCCGCCGTAGTACGCGCGGCTGCCGGGATCGCTGAGGTCCGCACCGTCGACGTTGATCACGTAGTAGTGCAGTCCCGGCACGAGGGGTGTCGTGGTCACGGTCCAGAAGCCATCAGCCTGCTTCTCCATGTCCACCTTCGGGCCGCTCCAGAAATTGAGCTTCACCTTGGTGGCGTCGGGGGCCTTGATGCGCACCTGCACGCGGCCGCTGGCGTCGATGCGCGGATACTCCGCGCCCCAGACGTTGGTCTCGGCAGGCTGGAAGCTGTCAGCGCCCTGTGCATGACAGAGAGTCGCCAGCAAGCCTGCGGCGAATGCGAACGCATACTTTCTCATCGGGAACCCCCTTGGATCGAATCGGATTGAGAACTGGTGCCGCAGTACTGGCGCAGCACGTCCTGGTGCGACTGCAAGCCATTCGCATAGTCGTTCATGGCCTGGCGCAGAGCGGCCAGCTTGGGCTCGATCTCCGCGACGGGTTTGCCGGCGACCATGGGGTCGATGGCCTGCGGAACGATGTTCTGCCCGAGCATCACCGCGACCCAGCTGGCGTTGGGAAAGAGCTCGCCTTCGTTGCGCAGGAAGCGCCCGCCCGCGGAGAACAGCGCCATGCGCCGCTGCAGGGTTTCCGGGACGGTCATGTTCCGGCAGTACTGCCAGAACGGCTCCTCACGGCCATTGGCGTAGTAGTGAAAGACGAGCAGATCGCGCACCTGCTCGAAGTCCTTCTGCATCCAGCGGTTGTATTCGTCGCGCAGGATGGCGGGTTGCGAAGCGTCCGGGAACAGCGCGATGAAACGGCTGATGCCCTGGCGTATCAGGTAGAGCGAGGTCGATTCCAGCGGTTCCAGGAAGCCCGCCGAGAGGCCTATGGCGACACAATTCTTTTCCCAGAATTTCTGTCGGTGGCCGGTCGCGAATCGAATGAGCCGGGGCGAACCGATGATCTCGCCGTCCAGGCCGCTGGTGAGCGTCGACGTGGCTTCGTCTACGCTCATGAACTCGCTGCACCAGATGTGCCCGTTGCCCGTGCGTTGTTGCGTGGGGATCTTCCACTGCCAACCCGCGGCCTTCGCGGTCGAGCGCGTGTAAGGTCGAGGTGGGCCGTCGTGCTGGCACGCGACTGCGAGCGCGGCGTCACACGGCAGCCAGCGGCTCCAGTCGATCCACGGCACGCGCAGCGTCCGGTCCAGCAGCAGTGAGCGGAAGCCGGTGCAGTCGAAGAAGAAATCGCCCGCGATCGACTGCCCGTTGAGCAGTCGAACGGCGGCGATGTCGCCCGTTTCAGCCTGGCGCTGCACTTCGCAGACCTTGCCCTCGACGCGTTTCACGCCGCGCGCCTCGGCGTAGCGTCTCAGGAAGGCCGCGTAGAGTGCGGCGTCGAAGTGATAGGCGTAACGCAGGTAGGAGGCCGGGGCGCCCGCGACACGCATGTCGGGGAACGCGAATTTCCCTTTGCGCGCCAGGATCTCCGTCAGGCAGTAATCACCGAGCGGATATTCGTGCCCCTCGGCGCGGCATTTCAGCCAGTACTGGTGGAAGTCGAGGCCGTCGATGTCGACGCCGTGAAAACCGAAAGGATGGAAATAGCGCGAACCCTGGCCCGACCAGTCGACGAATTCGATGCCCAGCTTGAACGTGGCGTGCGTGGCGCGCATCAACTCCGCCTCGGCAATGCCGAGGAAGAGGTTGAACTGCAGCATGTCGGGGATGGTCGCTTCGCCGACCCCGATGATGCCGATCTCGTCGGACTCGACGAGCGTCAGCGAAATCTCTTCGGGCTTGAGCAGTCTGGCAAGCGCGGCGGCGGTCATCCATCCCGCCGCCCCGCCGCCTACGATTACGATCTGCCGCAAGGTATTACCGGCAGGAATCGCCTGCGCCTTTCACGGTCATCCTGATGGCCGTCACCTTGTCCACGGGACCGGTGATGAACAACGTCTTGCCGTCGCGTCCGGCGAACGTGTTGTTGGTCGCGCCACCGCCCGTGGGAATCTTCAGGATGTTGTTGCCATCCGGATCGAACGCCAGCACACCCTCGCCATTGCTGATGTAGACGTTGCCACGTTCGTCCATCGACATGCCGTCACCACCCCAGTCGGTGAACTTGCGCATGTTGGTCAGCGTCCCGTCGCGCTTGATGTCGAACACCCAGGTGCCGCCGTGATTGTCGTAGTACCACTTGTTGACGTAGAGCTTCTTTCCGTCCGGAGTGCCGACGACACCGTTCGGCCAGGCATCGGACTCCCATCCCATGGCATCGGAAGTCACCCTGACCAGCTTCCGCCCGCGGGGCGGCAGGTAATAGACGTGACCGCCCTTGCCCTGGGCCGACTGTTCGGAGTGTGTCGGTTCCCAACCTTGCTGGCGCGGATCGTCGGCGTCCCAATATCCGCGCGGGAAAATGGGATCGGTGATGTAGATGCCGCCATTGGCCGGATTGATCCACACGTCATTGGGGCCATTCAACAACTTGCCCTGGTAGTTGTCGATCAGCACCTGGTGACTTCCGTCCGGGCGGATCTTCCAGAGTTCTCCATGCATGTCCGCGGCGGCGATGAGTGATCCGTCGCGGTCGAAAATCATGCCGTTGGCGCGACCGGTGCCTTCCAGGAACAGCGTCACCGCGCCGGTTCCCGCGTCCCAGCGGTAAATCCTGTCGTTGGGCTGGTCGGTGAAGAACACGTTGCCGTGTCGATCAGCCGCGGGGCCCTCGGTGAAGCTGAAGCCGTCCTCGAGGATGTGGAGCTGTCCCTGCGGTCCTCGGGCCACCAGGCCCAGGGGATCGTAGATCTCGACCGGGATGACTTCGCCCGAGAGGTGCCCTTGGTGGTGTCCGGGGTGGTGTCCGGGATGGTGCCCGGGGTGTTTGCCAGGTCCCCGGTGATCGGAGGCCCCGGCGATGTTGAAGAAGGAAAGGCATGCGATCGAACCCAGCATCGCGATGAGAATACGTCCGTGCGTCTTCATCTCAAAAACCCTCGTTGATTGCGGCTTGGTGAGTCGGCGACGAAGAAAGGTCCGCCCCGCCGTGGGCGGGGCGGACCTCTAAGGAGCAATCGATCAGAACGTCGTGCGGATGCCGAGCGTGATGAGGCGACCGACCGGGTTGGCCGTGTAGTTGTCGTAGCCCCATGCGCCACCCATGAATCCGCCCTGGTTGCCGTTGAAGAACGGCGGATCTTCGTCGGTGACGTTGCGGATGTTGAGCGACACGGCCACGTCCTCGATGGTGCCGACTGTTTCGAATCGGTACGCAAAGTTGAGGTCGAACGTGTTGGTCGCATCCACCTTGTCGCCGCCGCCATTGGGGTTGCCATTGGCATCGCGGGTGAGCGGAACGAACGTGCTGCCACCCCAGTTGCGGTAGTCGCCGATCCAGTTCCAGTACAGGTCAGCCGTGAACTTGCTGACGTCGATACCGAAGTAGGTACGTGCCTTCGCCTGGATGGACGGGAACACACCGTTGAAGCCCGACGTGTTCAACACGGAGAACTCCGGGTTGGCCCCGAAGTGCTGGTCGAAGTGCGTGAAGTACGTGCCGGCGGTGCCGACGCGCGCCTTCACGCTGCTGCCCATGTCGAACGCATAGTCGATCTGCGCGTCGTAGCCGTCGATCGACAGGTTGAGCCAGTTACGTGCGCTCTGGTCGATCAGGTAGTACACGGTCGGGGGAATCGATCCCGCGATCGTCGAACCATTGGCGACGTTGGCGAAGTCGAGGATCTGCTGCTGAGTGCAACCCGTGAGCGTGGGACAGAGCGTGAGCAGCGGCGACCCGGACGCGGTGATCGAGGCCGGGGACGGCGAGTTGACGCCACCGGTGAACTCGTTGCGGAAGTAGGTCACCGACATCCTGAAGCCTTCCATCCACGTGGTGGGGATCAGGTCGAAGCCGATCGAGTAGCTCTCGCCGAACTGCGGTCCCATCTGCGAGAAGCCGCCGCCGAGCTGGCGGCGCATGCCCGTGCCGTTCTGACCGATGGTGCAAGTGGTGGCCGCGTCGGTGCAGGGAGTATTGGTGTTCACCACCACCGCGCCCGGCACGTTCACCACGTCCGGGTACAGAGCCACCGGCACGTTGAGCGTGGGTGCGCCACCGACGCTGCCGGACGCGTACAGGTAACCCTGCGTCGGGTCACCCATCACCGCGATCGGCGGAGCCACGAACGACTCGGCGTAGTTGGCACGGATGCGGAAGCCTTCCGTGATGCCCCAGGTCAGGCCGTAGCGCGGGTTGGTGGTGTCACCCACGTCGGAGAAGTCGTCGTAGCGAACCGACAGGCTCAGGTCGAGCTTGTGCAGCGCGGGGATGTTCCAGTCCGAAGAAACCAGCGGAATGGCCGCTTCGGCGAATGCCGACGTGATATCGCGGTCGAAGTTGTACACGCGGTAACCCGAGCCGGTGGTGGTCGGACCGGTGTTGTTGCCGCCGCTCAGCTTGAACTGCTGCTCCTGCCACATGTGCTCGCCGCCGACGGCGACCTTCACCGGGCCCGAGGGCAGCTCGAACAGGTCACCCTGCACCACGAGGCGCATCTGGTTGAACGTGTTGTAGTTGTTGTTCTGCGAGTTGGCGGTATACAGCCGGTCGAGGACCAGATCGTCGGTGAGGTTCGCCGAGCCGGCTCTCCACACGTCGAGCGCGTTGGCGGTAGTCAGAGGCAGCTGCAGCACCACCACGTTCTGTCCGGGGATGCTCGAGGCCGTCGTGCTGCCGCCGGACTGCGTGGTGCCATTGAGCGCCAGCATCGCGCAGGCGGTGCAGAACTGATTGAAACCGTCGAGGGACGAGCGGTTCCAGCCGGCCGAGTCGGACAGCGTGAGTGACCAGTTGTCGGTGATCGCGTAGTCGAGGACGAGGTTCGCGTACACCACGTCCTGCTGCGACTCCTGGAAGCCGTAGTTGCCGTCGTCACGCAGCGCCAGCCAGTTGATGATCTCCGTGTTCGCCTCCGTGGCGCCGGCCGGCGCCATGAAGAACGGGTTCTGCTGGCCGGCCACGCCCGCGCCGGTGCCGTACACCGTCGCGTTGTTCAGCTGGCCGGGGCCCGAATCGGCGTGCGTCTGGTTGCGGTTGTACAGCAGCGATGCCGAGACCGAGAGATTGTCCGTGAAGTCGTTGACGACCCGGATCACCGCGTTGGCGCGGTACTGCTCGGGAATCATCGAGTTGTACACGGACAGGTTGCAGTTGCCGTTGAGCGAGGCGTTGTTCGCAACCGGCGTCGTGTCGCCGGGCGTCAGGAAGATCAGGCTACCGCCCGGGGCGGTGCCGCTGTTCACGCCGGTGACGCGGATGGTCGAGGGCGCGCAGGTGAAGCTGTTGGTGTTCGAGCCACCCATGTCGCGATAGTCGCCCCTGGACGCCCACTCGCGATCCTTCACCCACAACTGCGACGATTGGCTGTACTGGCCGGCGACGTAGACGCCGCCGGTGTCCCAGGTCTTGCCCCAGATGCCGTTGAGGTCCCAGGTGTCGTAGTCCGAGGCGTTCGCCATCTGGACGTTGAGCGACGCGCCGTCATAGGTCCGCCGCGTGACGAAGTTGACGACACCGGCCACGGCGTCCGAGCCGTACACGGCAGACGCGCCGTCCGCCAGCACGTCGACGCGCTGCATGGCCGAAGTGGGAATGATGTTGGGATCGGTCTGGTTGAACTGCGCGCCGCCACCCGGGGTGCGCATGCCGTCGATGACCACCAGCGTGGTGTTCGAGGACGAACCGCCGAGCTGGTGGATCTGCGGGCTGTAGAACGACCACAGGTTTTCGCCCTGCGCCAGCGAGCCGTTGGTCGTCAGCGCCGGGATGGTGTTCACCAGCGCGGACAGGTTGGTCGCCGCGGTGCGTTCGAGCTCGTCGACTCCGACCGACATGACGTTCGAGCCGATCGGCGCTTCCGCGCCCTTGATGCTCGTTCCGGTGACGATGATCACTTCATCTATCGTTTCCGATTCGCGCGCTGGCGCGGGTGTCGCGTCCTGCGCGAACACGGCGCCGCTGGCCAGCGACGTGGCGGAAAGGATGGCCGCGTGCGAGGCCTTCCACAGTGGTTTATTACGCATCTTCATTTTCTCCCCCCGAGACTAGTTAGAGTAAGAACGAAGCACGCGCCGGGAATCCTGAGCGTGCGACCTGCCGCGCACGATACCGGAACACCCGATAACGAAACTTGTATGCCCATATGCCTAATCAAAAACCGAGTTGCTATAGTGAAACTCGGTTGATAGCGTCGAATCGTCGGGGCACCGCTGTCGGAAGCCCGAAAACAGGGGTAAAAATGCTTCGACTGACATGCGCCGCGCTCTGCGCCGTCGCTCTAACCACCCATGTCATGGCGGCTGATAGCGGTACCACGCGCGTCGTCGTCGATGCGGCCCGCCCGGGCGCGAAAATCGATCGAAATATTTTCGGTCAGTTCGCCGAGCACCTGGGTCGCGGGATCTACGAGGGCGTGTGGGTCGGTCCGGACTCGCCGATCCCGAACACGCGCGGCATCCGCAACGACGTGGTGGCCGCGCTCAAGGCCATCAAGGTTCCGAACGTGCGTTGGCCCGGCGGCTGCTTCGCCGACGAATATCACTGGCGCAATGGCATCGGCCCGCGCGACAAGCGTCCGGCCACCCTGAATCCCAACTGGGGCGGCGTCATTGAGCCGAATACCTTCGGCACGCACGAGTTCATGGACTTCGTGCAGCAGATCGGCGCCGACGCGTACCTGTCGATCAACGTGGGCTCGGGCACGCCGGCCGAGGCGGCCGACTGGCTGGAGTACCTGACGACCCCGCAGCCCACCGCGCTCGCGAAGGAGCGCGCGGCCAACGGGCATCCCGCGCCATACCCCGTGCCCTTGTTAGGCATCGGCAACGAGAACTGGGGTTGCGGCGGCTCGATGACGCCGGACGAATACGTCAATCACCTCAAGGTCTACGCGCGTTACGCGCGCAACTACAACACCGCGCAGCCCATGCGCCGCATCGCGGTGGGTCCGGACGGCGACGACACCGGCTACACCGAGGCGGTGATGAAGGCCTGGAAGGAAAAGACCTGGGCCTGGGATATCGAGGGAATTTCGCTGCATTCCTACACGGTGGTGAAGTGGCCACCGTCGTTCAAGGCGACCGGTTTCGGTGAAAGCGAATACGCCACCGTCCTCAAGGCGACGCTGAACATGGAGACACTGGTCAGCACGCACAGCGCCATCATGGACCGTTACGACCCCGAGAAGAAGATCGCGCTGGTGGTGGACGAATGGGGCGCATGGCTCGCGCCCACGCCCGGAAGTCCCCAGGGATTCCTCGAGCAGCAGAACAGCCAGCGCGACGCGCTGGTGGCCGCGCTCAACCTGAACATCTTCGCGCGCCATGGCGACCGCGTGCGCGCGGCCAACATCGCCCAGATGGTCAACGTGCTGCAGGCGATGATCTTCACGCAGAAGGAGAAGCTGGTCCTGACGCCCACCTACCACGTGTTCCACATGTACGTGCCGTTCCAGGACTCCGTGCTCGTGCCCGTGGAGCTGGCGGCGGGAACCTACAAGTCCGGTGACATCGAGCTGCCGCGCGTGGATGCGATCGCGGCGCGCGATGCGGGCGGGAAGTTGTGGGTGGCCCTGGCCAACCTGGATGCGACTCGTGCCGCCGACATCGAGCTCGCGGCGTCCGGCGGCAATTTCACGCGCGCGCAAGGCCAGGTTCTCTCGGCCCCGAAGGTTGACAGCGTGAATACCTTCGAAGCCCCTGCGCTCGTCGCGCCGAAACCCCTTGCCGCCAAGGCAAGCGGCAAGCGCCTGTCGCTCAAGCTGCCGCCGGCTTCGGTATCGGTGGTCGCGGTTGAATGATTCTCTTCGGGCATCGCTTCGGGCTCGGCGCGTGAGCGTGCGGGCGCGATGCTGCGCGCGTTTGATCGGTTGCACGCGGGCAACGGACTGAACCCGGAAATATGGTTATCGGGCGATCCCCATTCATATATCGATCGCTTGGCAGCGGCCCCGACACCGTGTTATTTCAGGACACGTTCCGCCGAGGGGGTCGAACAATGTCCGCGAATACGCCGTGGTTCATACGCGCGCGCCTCAAGACGCGCCAGCTCATGTTGCTGATTGCGATCTCAGACCAGGGAAACATCCACCGGGCTGCCGAGCTGCTCAACATGTCGCAACCCGCGGCATCGAAGCTGCTCAAGGACCTGGAGGACATGCTCGGTGTGAGCCTGTTCGAACGACAGGCGCGCGGCATGAAGGCCAACTGGTACGGGGAAAGCATGATCCGGCACGCGCGCAACGCGCTGTCGTCGCTGCGCGAGGCGGGCCAGGAAGTCGATGCGCTCAAGACCGGGCTTTCCGGCCATGTGAGCCTCGGCGCCATCACCGGGCCTGCGTTGAGCCTCATTCCCAACGCGCTGATGGTGGTCGCGCGCGAGAATCCAAAACTGCGCGTCGAGCTGCACGTCGAGTCGAGCGACATCCTCATCGATCAGCTCGAGCAGGGAAAACTCGACATCATGGTGGGAAGGTTGTGCGAGCTTCGCGAGCAGAGCGGTCTGCAGTACGAGCGCATTGCCGAGGAGCCGGTTTGCGTGGTGGCACGTCCCGGTCATCCATTGTTGAATGTCGCCGGGCTCTCGCTCGCCGCGATCCAGAAGAAACCCTGGGTGGTGCCACCCGTCGGCAGCGTATTGCGAGAGCGGTTCGACCGGATGTTCCGCGAGTCGGGCCTCGCGCCGCCGGCGCAAATGATCGAAACGGCGTCGCTGCTGTTCGTGACCAAGATGCTGCAGCAGACCGAGTTCATCGCGGTGATACCCACCGAGGTCGCGCGCTACTACGCCACCTACGGAATGCTGGCGATCCTGCCGTTGAGCCTGTCCTGCACCATGGATGCCTTCGGCATCATCACGCGCTCCGACTGGCTGATGTCACCCGCGGCCAACGTGCTGCTGGCGACACTGAGGAATGCGGCCGTGGGCTGTTATGGCCACGCGCTCGACAAGCGGGACCTCAAGAACATCCAGAGCGTTGCTTGAGCGGGCCTGCCCCGTCGCCGCGGTAGCATCGACTAGCTAGTCGGGCGTTTACCGGGCAATGTGGAAGTTTTCGCGAAGAGCGTTCCTGGCGATTGCCGCGGGCGGTTCGTTTGCCAGCCGGCTGGCGAGCGCGGCTCCCGCGCACCGCGGGCAGCGACTGAGCTACCTCGGTCCCGCGGCGAGCTGGAACGAAGCGATGCCGCTGGGCAATGGCCGCCTGGGCGCCATGGTCTTCGGCCGCGTCTCGCAGGAGCGCCTGCAGCTCAATCTCGACACGTTGTGGAGCGGGGGGCCTTATGCGCCCGAGAACCCGCGGGCTCGTGCCGCCATCCCCCGCGTGCGCGAATTGCTGGCCAAGCGGCATTACGCGGAAGCCGCCGCCCTGGCGGGCAGCGACGTGATGGCGACCCCGTTGCAGCAGATGGCTTATGGATCGGCCGGGGATCTGTTGCTCCAGTTCGAAGGCGCGCGCATTCCCGGGGACTACGGCCGCGAGCTGGACCTGGAAACCGCCATCGCGCGGACGCGATTTCGGGATTCGCGCGGAGCGCACACGCGCACGGTGTTCGTATCGAATCCCCACCAGGTTCTGGTGGCGCGATTGCGCGCGCCGCGGCGTGCGCTGAGCTTCTCGCTGGCGTATCGCGCGCCGCGGCGCGTGAAATACATCGCGCCGAATTTCCAGGGCCTGGCCACCGAGCACCCCGCGCCGCCTCCCGACTGGCTCGGCGTGGAAGCGCCGGATGTCGAAAACGAGCGCGTCAAGGTCGATTCCGATGGCGTCGACGGCATCATCATCACGGGCCGCAACGAGAGCGGTCCGGGAGTCGCCTCCGCGTTGAGCTTCGCGCTGCGCGTGCGGATCGTCACCGATGGTGAGATCACCTCGACGAATGGCCGACTCGCGGTTCGCGACGCGAGTACCGCGACGCTGCTGGTTTCCGCGGCGACGAGTTTCGTCCGCTACGACGACGTGGGCGGCGATCCGATCGCGAAGACGCGGTCGATCATGGACCTCGCCACGAAACATTCCCCCGACGAACTCGAGCGCGCGCACGTGCGCGACTACCGCGGGTTGTACTCCGCGGTTTCGCTCGACCTGCCTGCGAAGGCGCCGGTCGAGCGGCCCACCAACGTCCGGGTCGCGACTGCGGAATCCGAGGATGATCCCGCGCTGGCCGCGCTCTATTTCCAGTTCGCGCGCTACCTGCTGATTTCCTCGTCACGGCAGGGTACCGAGCCGGCAAACCTGCAGGGCATCTGGAACGAAGGCGTCAACCCGCCGTGGGGCAGCAAGTTCACCATCAACATCAACACGGAAATGAACTACTGGCCCGCGGATTCGGCGGGGCTCGGCGGCTGCGTCGAGCCGCTGTTCAAGATGGTCGAGGAGCTTGCGGTCACCGGCGCGCGTGCGGCACGCGAGATGTACGGCGCGCGCGGCTGGGTCGCGCATCACAACACCGACCTGTGGCGTGCGGCGGCTCCCATCGACGGTCCGTTCTGGGGCCTGTGGCCCTGCGGCGGCGCGTGGTTGTGCAATTCGCTGTGGGATCACTATGACCACACCCGCGACCCCGCGACGCTTCGACGTCTCTATCCATTGATGCGGGACGCTTCACTGTTCTTCCTCGACACCCTGATCGAAGACCCCGGTGGTCGCGGCCTCGTGACCGGACCGTCGTTGTCGCCCGAGAACGCGCATCCGTTCGGCAGCTCGTTGTGCATCGGCCCGGCCATGGACCGCCAGATATTGCGCGATCTGTTCGCGCACACCGTGACTGCCGGGCGCGAGCTGAACCTCGATGCCGGACACATGGATGAAATCGCGCGGGCCGCGAGCCGCATGCCGCCTGACCGGATTGGCCGAGGCGGCCAATTGCAGGAATGGCTGGAGGATTGGGATCTCGAAGCGCCGGAACCGAATCATCGGCACGTCTCTCATCTATATGCGGTCTATCCCAGCGCGCAGATCAACGTTCGCGACACGCCGGCGTTGGCCGATGCGGCGAAGGTGAGCCTGGAGACCCGCGGCGACTTCGCAACCGGCTGGGGAACCGCGTGGCGGCTGTGCCTGTGGGCCCGACTCGGCGACGGCGAGCGTGCGCACCGCATCCTCAAGTCACTGCTGGGCCCGCGGCGTACCTATCCGAACCTGTTCGACGCGCATCCGCCGTTTCAGATCGACGGAAACTTTGGCGGCGCGGCCGGGATCGTGGAAATGCTGGTGCAATCGTGGGGTGGCGAGATCCATGTCTTGCCCGCGCTGCCGCGGGCATGGCCTGACGGGGAACTGCGCGGCGTGCGGGCTCGTGGGGCGATTGCGGTCGACATGGCCTGGAAGGGCGGTGCGTTGCGCAGCCTGAAGCTCACCGGATCCCCATCGCAACAGGTCAGGTTGCGCTACCGGCAGGATGTGCAGACGGTGACGCTCGATTCACGCGGCAACTATCGGCGCCGCTTCAACTAGCGAGTTCCTCGAGTCGCCGGGGCGCAGTTGGAAGCGAGGGGCACCTGCTTAGATCGCGCCAGGCTGTCATCCGGTTGCAGAAGCTGTCGGACGGCGGCGACAGCAACCATGGAAGTGCGAGGTGACATCGTTCATGGATGTCGGTCCGCTGCGCAGCGGCATTCCCCGGTGTCAACATCTCCAGCGGGGGCGTCGGCCGAAGAGCAGCAAGGGTCGAGATGATCAGCGCGGAAAGGATGTCGGTCGGGGTCCGAGCATGGCTGCGACCCCTGGTGGAACGTCACGTCACCGCGGTGCCCACGGCGCAGCTCTCCCGAACCATCGACTTCGCGCGGATCGCGCTGATCGTCGGACTGGTATTCCTGCACTACGGGATGTACCCGAACTTCCGCCTGAGCCCCTTCGGCGGAATGAGCATCACCGAATACGAGGTGGCGACGTTCGTGAACAGCTTCCTGCTGTTCTTCTTCCTGAGCGTGGTGCCGCTGCTCAGCATGATCTCGGGCTGGCTGTTCTTCTCGTTCTTCGATTCCGCGGACACTGAGCCCGTCGCCGCCCTGTCGAGCCGCATCCGCCGGCGATTCGTATCCCTGTACCTGCCGCTGGTGATCTGGAACTTCTTCTATCTCTCCCTGCTGCTGATCGTGTTCGCCTGTTCGCCGCAGTATCCGATCCTCGCCGCGCTCAACATCGATTTCGCCACCGCGGGTCCGAAGCAGTTCTTCAACGCGATCTTCGCGCTCGATCATCACCCGCTGGCGTTCCAGTTCTGGTTCGTGCGCGACCTGTTCGTCACGATACTGCTAAGTCCAATCCTCTGGGTATTGCTGAAGCGGATTCCATTGACGGCGGCGGTGGCGCTCGGCGTCGCCTGGGTCGTGAACTACGATCTCGAAATCTTTTTCCGGCCCGACGTGTTGTTCTTCTTCTATCTCGGCGGCCTGATCCGCTCGAAGCGCGTCGACGTGGGGATCAGCCAGCAGGTCACGATCCTGTTCGTCGCGGCCTACCTGCTGTTCGTCGTGGCGCGGGCGATGGCGCCCTATGTCATCGACGAGCCGACGCCGGTGCTCGGCGCCATGACCCGCGCCATGCGGCTCGTGGGCGTGGTCGCCTGCTGGGGATTGTTCCTGCGCATGGCCGATTCGAATTGGGGTGGAAAGATCGCCCGCTGGGGGCCGTTCGCATTCTTCTTATATGCGACGCACTTCCCGCTGATGGCGCAGATCAAGCTGTTGCTCTGGAACCTGATGCCGGAGGTCAACGACTTCTGGATGGTCGCGCACTATCTCCTCAGTGTGCTGCTCACCATCCTCATGTGCCTTGGTGCGGGGACGCTGCTCGCGCGTCATGTGCCGCACGCATTCTCTCTGCTGAATGGGGGTCGACTGCCCGGAGCGCGACATCCGTCCGGAACTCCGACAACGGGGATGGTCTGACTGATTACATGTCAGTATAGGACCCATGATGAACGAAAACTTCAAGTGGATCGCGGCCGCGGTCGCGGTAGTTGGACTGTCCATCGGCGCGGTCGTCTACTTCTCCCAGGGCAAGAAAGTCCCCGTGGCGAAACCGCCGGTCGCGCCGGTCGCGGAGCAGCCGACCGAACCGGTGGAACCGCCGGTCGAGCATCCGCTCGCCGAAGCCAACCCCGACCAGGCATTACCCTCGCTCAACGACAGCGACCTGCCGATGCAGATGGAGCTCGAGGACCTGGTCGGCCGCGAGTCGGTGGGCAAGTACTTCGTCACGACCGAATTGATCCGGCACGTGGTGGTGACCATCGACAACCTGCCCAACACCAGGGTGGCCGAACGTCTTCGCCCCGTGCAACCGGCGCCCGGCCGGTTCGTGACCAGCGGACCCGAAGACGCGCTGGTGCTCGATCCCACCAATTACGAGCGCTACAAGCCGCTGGTGCAGCTGTTCCGCCAAGTCGACAGCCAGCAGCTGGTGACCCTCTACACGCGCTACTACCCGCTGTTCCAGGAAGCCTACGAGAACCTCGGGCACCCGCCGAAGTACTTCAACGATCGCGTGATCCAGGTGATCGACCACCTGCTCGCGACACCCGATGTGAAGGGCCCGATCGCGCTGGCGCAGCCGAACATGCAGTTCGAATACGCCGACCCCAAGATCGAGGCGCTCTCCGCGGGCCAGAAGGCGATGATCCGCATGGGCAGCGAAAACGCGGCCGCCGTGAAGGGCAAGCTCAGGGACCTGCGCCGCGAGCTGGTCGCGAGGCAGGCCGCGCAGTAGACCGGCCTCAGTGGGTGAGCGTCGCGACGAAGGCGCGCATGAATGCCTCGGGGTCGACGGTCAATGCCACCGAGGCGTTCGGCGAAGCGCCCGCGACCGGCACCATCAGGCCGTCATCCTGGACTTCCAGCCGAAGGCGTTGAAGCTCGAAGTTTGACCGCGTTGAAGCCAGCTCCACGGCCAGCACGTCGAACAGCGTCGGATTCTCCGCTTTCCACGTATTGGTATGCCGCCAGATGGAATTCAGCGACGCCAACGCGTCGTTGAGCGGTGCGCCGCGGGAAAACAGCGTGACGCGCATTTCCGGGGTCAGCTTCAGGTCCGCAGTCGAATCCAGCGGCGCAACGAGCAGCGGAATACCCGAGCTGAAGACTGCCTGGGCTGCCCGTGCATTCGACTTGATGTTCCATTCCGGCTCGGGCTTCGAGCCCGGGGCGTAGCCGCGGTAGATGGATCCACCCATCAGCGCGACGGTGCGGATCTTCGCTGCGACTCCTGGCGCCGACTCGAGCAACGCTGCCACGTTGGTGAGCTCGCCGACGGCGATGACGGTGACCTTTCCCGGCCGCGCCTCGATCGTGCGCCGCATGAAATCCACGCCGCCCGAATCATGCAGGGCCGGCGAAGTGAATCCGGCGGCCCACTCGACCTGCTGCATGTACTGGGTGGCCGTGGAGGTGCCGGCATACACCGGCACGCGCTTCCATTCCGGTCCGGCGACCTGCAGCAGCTTGGCGGCGAGGCGGGCGCGGGCCACGGTGTCGCCTGACACCGTGGTCACACCCAGGAGTTCGAGCTCTGGGTGATGCAGCAACGCTGCCAGCGCGTAGGCGTCGTCGATGTCGGTGCCGATGTCCGTATCGAAGATCACCGGCGTGCTGGGGCCGGCTACGGCACTCGCTGCCATGACTGACGACAGGATGCCTGCGAACAGGCAATTCAGGATTGCGCGCATGTTCCTCATCCCCTCAATTCGCAGTCACGAGGTAGACGGCGAATGTTCCGAGCCAGTGACCGCCCTCGTAATGCTCACCCGTGACCGCGGGCAGCGCCGCGTCGCGATGATATTGCGCGGTCGCGCGCAGCGCCGCGACACGCGGATCCTTCCCCGGCAAAACACGCGCGATGCCCTCGAGCATCCACGCGCGGCTCAGGTTCAGCCCGTCGATGTGCGCGAGCTTCGGGTCGGATCGGTTCGTGACGATGCCCGGCGGCAGCCACTGCTTGTCTGCGCGCGACGGGATTCCGGGCAGGAAGGCGCCCAGCCAGCGGGTGAACCTCCTCTGGTCGAGCACGCGTCGCATGAAGTCGGCCTCGGCGAGGCAGGGCGACAGGAAGTCGTGGCCCGACGGCTCGTAACGCAGCGGGCAGGCCGTGTCGGGTAGATAGAAGCGCGTCGCGGCGTCGCGCAGCGCGACCTTCATGGGATCGCTGTTCGCCACCCGCGCCCAGTCCCACATGAGCCCGAACGCAAACGCGGTCTGGTCGTGTTCGCCGATGCGGATCGGATAACGCAGGTCCGGCAGCCAGCTCAACACTCGCGCCGCCGCCTCGGTCTCGAGCGGGGCGATGTTGCCGGCCCACTCGCGGCCCTGCGGATCGCTCCAGGAGCGCAGCTCGGCCGCGAGCTGCAGCAGCCAGGCGAGGCCGTAGGGCCGTTCGAACGAAGCGCGCCCGGCTGCGCGCAAGTACGCCGCCTCGGCCGCCAGGTTCTCGCGCGTGAGGTTGCGCGCGAGTGCCGCGCGTGCGGCGGGGACGAACGGCGCGTCGGGGAATTGGCGGATGAGACGTACCAGCAACCAGTGACCGTGCACCGCGGAGTGCCAGTCGTAGCAGCCATGGAAGGCGGGGTAGAGCTCGCGCGGTGGGTGCACGTCGGCGTCCGAGCCCAACACGTGCGCGATCTTGTTCGGGTATTCCTGGTGCAGGCAATTGAGCGCCAGCGCGGCGAAGCGACCCGCGGTGGCGGCGTCCACGGGGGATGCGGTGCCGGAGGCGGCCGCGCCGGCCGGCAAGCCCGCGCCGAGCAGGACCGAGAGGCACGCAAGTCGCTGCAGGTTCTTCACGATTCACTCCCGGCCGCTGCAATTTTCGTCGCGACACTAACACGAGGCTTGACGGTGACCGTGCCGCAGGGCATATAATTCGACTATTCTCGAAATATGGAAGTAACATGAACACTGTCCAGGCGGTTACCGCGCTCACGGCGCTCGCGCACGAATACCGGCTCAGCGTGTATCGCATGCTGGTCGAAGCGGGTCCCGCCGGGATCAATGCCGGGACTATTGCCTCCCGCCTGAAGCTGGCGCCGTCGTCGCTGTCGTTTCACCTGCAGCATCTGAACCGCGCCGGCCTGATCACGCAGGAGCGCAACAGCCGACAGCTCATCTACGCGGCCGACTTCGCGGTCATGAATGACCTGGTCGGATACCTCACCGAGAACTGCTGCGCGGGGAGTGCGGCCGAATGCGCCACGCGCTGCGAGCCGGCGCGCGGTGACAAGAAATCCACCCGGAAAACCTCAAAGGCCGCGTGAACATGAAACAGGAATCCATTCACAGCCGTCCCTCCAGGCAGGCCGCCGTGGCCCTGCTCGAATCCGCGGGGCTTCCGGTGTCGGACCTGACCGATGCGCACATGGAACACTTCCTGTTCTTCGGCCCTGCCCACGCGCCCACCGGGCTGGTCGGCGTGGAATTCTGCGGCGAGGACGCGTTGCTGCGCTCGCTGGTGGTCGCGCCCGGCAGTCGTGGCTCGGGGCTCGGCACCGAGCTCACCCGGCATGCCGAGGACTACGCGCGTTCGCGTCGCGCGCGCGCGGTCTATCTACTGACGACCACCGCGGAAGCCTTCTTCCGCAGCCACGGGTATGCCACGGCCGAACGCGCCACGGCGCCGGGGCCGATCCGCGCCACGCGGGAATTCGCCGATATCTGTCCCGCGAGCTCCACATTCTTGTTCAAGGAACTATCGCCATGAAACGATTACACGTACACGTCAGCGTGGACGACATCGCAACCTCCATTCGCTTCTACAACGCGCTGTTCGCGACTGAACCCAGCGTCGTCAAGCCGGACTACGCCAAATGGATGCTCGAGGATCCGCGTGTGAATTTCGCCATCAGCCGTCGGGGTGGCTCGTCCGGCATCCGCCACCTCGGGATCCAGGTGGAGGACGCGGGCGAGCTCGAGGAGGTGTACGCGCGGCTGCGGCGCGCCGATCGGCCGGTGCTCGACGAAGGCGCCACCACCTGCTGCTACGCCGAAAGCGAAAAGAGCTGGATCGCGGATCCGCAAGGCATCCAGTGGGAGACTTTTCTCACCACCGGCGCGAGCACCACGTACGGTGGAGATCCCGATTCGGTCGCTGCGCAACCCGCGGAAGTCGCCAGGACCTGCTGCGCTCCGACCTGCTGCGCCCCCGGCGTCAATCCATGAGCGGGCGGCCTTTCAACGTCCTGTTCCTGTGCACGGGCAATTCCGCGCGCAGCATCCTGGCCGAGCAACTGGTGAATCACTGGGGCCAGGGAAACTTCCGCGGGTTCAGCGCGGGCAGCAATCCCAAGGGCAAGGTGCATCCAATCGCCCTGGACCTGTTGCGGCAAATGAAAATGCCCACGGAAGGATTGCGCAGCAAGAGCTGGGACGAGTTTGCGAAACCCGGCGCGCCCTCGCTCGATTTCGTGTTCACGGTCTGCGACAACGCGGCAGGCGAGGCCTGTCCGGTCTGGCCCGGACAACCGATGACGGCGCACTGGGGAGTTGACGATCCGGCCGCGGCCGAAGGCTCCGAGACCGAAAAGTGGCTGGCGTTTCGCAAGGCGTTTCAAGAGCTCGAAAGCCGCATCAAGACGTTCACCAGCCTTCCCATCCACTCGCTCGATCGAATCAGGCTGAAGCAACGCCTCGACGAAATCGGAAAGTCCCGCGCGGAAGAGCCGGCGTGACGCTCGAGCGGCGTATAGCCGCCGAAGCGCTCGGATCGCTGCTGCTCGCCGCCGCGGTCATCGGCTCGGGGATCATGGCCGAGAGGCTCGCCGGCGGAAATTCCGCGGTGGCCCTGCTCGCCAATACCGGTGCGACCGTCGCGGCGCTCGCGGTATTGATCGCGCTGCTCGCCCCGGTCAGCGGCGCGCATTTCAACCCCGCGGTCACACTGGTGATGGCGACGTTGCGCAGGATCACGCCGCAGGCAGCCGCGGGGTACGTCGCCGCGCAGCTCGCGGGATGCTGCCTCGGAGCGCTGCTCGCCCACGCGATGTTCGAATTGCCGCTGGTGCAGTACTCGACGCACCTGCGCAGCGGTCCCGCCCAATGGCTGGGCGAGTTCGTGGCGACTGCCGGTCTCGTGCTCGTGATCCTGGGACACCGCCGCTCGAGCGACGCTCCGTGGCTCGTGGCCGCCTGGATCGGTGCCGCCTACTGGTTCACCTCATCGACGTCGTTTGCCAATCCGGCCATCACGCTGGCGCGCTCGCTCAGCGATACATTCGCGGGCATCCGGCCGGTCGACGTGCCCGCGTTCACAGTCGCGCAGCTGACAGGCGCGATGGTGGCGATGTTGCTGGCCCGAAGGCTGTTTGCCACGCAAACCGCGGAAGCGCCGTCCGCAGAGCAGGGAAACCCGACGTGATTCGACCCGCCCGTGTCGGCGATGCCGCCGCAATCGCATTCATCTACAACCACTACGTCCGCGAGACTGTCGTCACCTTCGAGGAAGAGCCGGTGTCCGAGGCGGACATGGCCGAACGGATCGCGGAAGTTGCCGCGGCGTCGCTGCCCTGGCTGGTGGCGGAGCAGGCGGGCTCGGTCGTGGGCTACGCGCGCGCGACGAAATGGCGACCGCGCTCGGCGTACCGCTACTCGGTGGAGACCACCGTCTACCTGGCTCCCGCGCACCTCGGCAATGGAATCGGTACGCAGCTGTACCGGCAGCTGCTCGAACAGTTGAAGCAGCGAGGCCTGCACCTGGCCATCGGTGGTGTGGCGTTGCCAAATGCCGCCAGCGTCGCGCTGCACGAGAAGCTGGGCTTCCGGAAGGTCGCGCACTTCGGCGAGGTCGGCTTCAAGTTCGGTCGATGGATCGACGTCGCGTACTGGGAGCTGCCCCTCTAGTTCCGCCTATCGGCCGCAGGCCGGGGGCTGCGTCCGCGAGACGTTTTGACCATGCCTAACGCGTGATGCGGTTCCGAGGGGGCCGACGCGCGGACTGGTAGTCTCACCCTCCTGTGACTCATCCGAAATACACGCGCGCCTTCCGCGATGTCGCTGCCCTCATCCTGGTGCTGTGGCTGGCAGCTCCCGCCCTCGCACAGGTGGATGCGCCCTACGTCATGCGCAATGCCGCGGGCGCTTTGGAAGCGTGGACGGTGGAGTCCACCGCCAAGGGGCCGGTCAAGCGCGTCGAGCCGGTCGCGCCGGGGACGTCGATCAAGGTGCCGGGTGTCGGCGCCGTCCCTTCGTTCAGCGTCAAGCTGCGCGAGCCCGCGGCGAGCGCCCCGGACGAGGTGAAGACGGCCGCGAATACACCCCTCTTCGTGGTCGCCGATACGCACGGCGAATACGAGATCCTGGTCGGCATGCTGCAGAAGCAGCGCGTGATCGACGAGAAGCTGCATTGGAAGTTTGGCCGCGGCCAACTCGTGATCCTGGGTGACGTGTTCGATCGCGGCGAGCGCCAGACCGAGATCCTCTGGCTGTTCTATGCACTCGAGGCCGAGGCGCGCGCCGCGCGTGGCGCCGTGCACTTCGTGCTGGGTAACCACGAGACCATGGCCATGCTGGGCGATGGCCGTTATCTCAATCCGCGTTACCGCGATGTCGCGCGCACGCTGGGCGTGCGCAACTACGCGCTGCTGTTCGATGCCGGCAGCGTGCTCGGCCAGTGGCTGAGGTCCAGGCCCGCGGTGCTGAAGCTCAACGGTCTTCTCTGCCTGCACGGCGGCATCTCGCGCGAACTGGTCGACCGCGGGTTCACACTGCGGCAGATCAATGACACGGTCCGCGGCGCGCTCACTCAGCCGATGTTCACGGACGCGGCAGCGCGCGATCGCGCGGAATTCCTGTTCGGCCAGGCGGGGCCGCTGTGGTACCGCGGCTATTTCCCGGGGGAGGCGGGCCCCGCCGCGGCCACGGCCGACGACGTGGCGCAGGTCCGCAAATATTTCGGCGTCGAGAAGATCCTCGTCGGCCACACCAAGGTCCCGACCATCACGCTCCTGTTCGGAGGCGCCGTCATCGCGGTGCAGGTTTATCCGAAGCGCGAGGCCGATGGCCGGGCGGAATTCGAAGCGCTCCTGATCCGCGGCGGCGAGTTCCTGCGCGCCCGGCCGGACGGGGGCACCGAGCGATTGCCGGACTGATCGGCTAGCTACTCGCCGCCGAGCGCCCGGGCGAGGAAGGCATCGAGGCTGACCGGCGCACGGCCGACGAGTTTTTCCACGTCATTGGAGCGCGCGTCGAACTCACCGGCGCGGATGGCATCACCCAGCGCCACCGACATGCCGACAACGGGTGGCGGTACTCCGATCGACTCCAGCAGCAGCCGGAAATCCGTCGAGCTCAGCGGGTCGTAGTCGATCGACTTGCCGCTGGCGCGCGCCAGCGCTCGCGCCACGTCGGCGAGGCCGTAGGGCTGCGGCGCGGTGATCGCGTAATCGCGGTATGCGTGCGCGTCGGTGCTCAACACCGCCGCGAAGGCGCGCGCGATGTCGTCGCGCGCGACGAAGCCCACGCGGCCGTCGGCGCCGTTGTGCGCCAGCCGGCCGGTCGCCACCGCGCCGCCAAACATCAGCGGCACCAGGTCCATGTACAGGTTGTTGCGGAAGAAGGTGTGCGTGATGCCGCTGTCGCGGATCAGCCGCTCGGTATGAAAGTGCCCGGGCGAGGCGGCGAATTTCGCGTCCGCCGCGGGCTTGATCACGCTGGTATAGAAGATGTGCCCGACCCTGGCGTTGCGCGCGGCCTTGACCACGTTGCCGTGATGGAGCATGCGTTCCTCGCCCAATGCCGAGGTGGATATGAATGCCAGCCGGTCGATGCCACGGAAGGCATCTTCCAGCGAGGCCGCATCCGTGTAGTCGCCGCGCCGCACGTCCACGCCGCGCGCCGCCAGCGAAGCCGCCTTGGCCGGATCGCGCACCACCGCGACGATGTCGGCCGGAGGCACCTCGCGCTCCAGCAGGTAGCCGAGGGTGGCGCTGCCGAGTTTGCCGGATGCCCCGGTCACGGCGATGCGAGTCATGCGAAATCTCCCGGGCAGTGAACTGCGCGGGAGCCTAACAGGGTGCTAACAGGGCAACTGAACCCACGGAGAATTCACTTTTTCTCCGGGTAGCGCCTCAGCCGGTGAGCTCGGCGAGCGTCGCACGCAGCTGGTGCAGGCGCGGGGGCTTGCTGAGCACGCGATCGATATTCGGCGGCACTTCCTTCTCGTCGAGCAGCCGCTGACCCCAGCCGGTCAGCAGGACGATGGGCGTCTTCTGCGACACCTGCTTGATGGCCGCGGCCACGCGCCGCCCGTCGATGCGCGGCATGCCGAGATCGGTGATCACCACCGCGAATTCGCGCTCGGTCCCGAGCGCCGCCGTGAAAGCATCGATGCCCGCCTGCCCACCGAGTGCGGTTTCCAGCCGGTGACCATCGGCTTCCAGCACGTCGCGCATGGAGCGGATGAGGATCGGGTCGTCGTCGATGACCAGGATGCGCAGGTTTCGCGGCACGCTGCGCGCGGTGTGGGTGTTGGCCCTGGCCGCGGCCTGGTCGACGAAGGCCGGGAATACCATGCGCATGGTCGTGCCCTCGCCGGGGGCGCTGTCGACTTCGAGCGTCGCGTCGTGCCGCTGCAGCATGCCGTACACCGACGCGAGACCCAGGCCGGTGCCGCGCTGTCCCTTGGTCGTGAAGAACGGCTCGATGCAGCGGCGGCGGGTTTCCTCGTCCATGCCGACGCCGTTGTCGCTGACTTCGATGTGCACGCAGCGGCGCCCGTCTTCGTCGGTCACCGCGCGCGTGCGCAGCGTGAGGATGCCGCCGTCCGGCATGGCGTCGACCGCGTTGAACACGAGGTTGGTCAAGGCATCGCGCAGCTCGACCGCGTCACCCATGATGTCCGGCAGGGAGGGCGCCAGGTCCTTGCGCAATTCGATCACCACGCCGCGTTCCTGCGGCAACGCGCGCCAGCGCGGCTCGGTCAGTTCGAGCACCTGCGCGATGTCGCCATGGATGTCGAGCGGCGTGAAGGCGCGGGCGCCCTCGCGCGGGCGGTAGAACTCGCGCATGCGTTCGATGGTGCCGGCGACGTCGTCGATGGCGCGGCGCACGGTCGCGAGCCGCTGGCGGCCGGCGTCGGAGAGCTGCGGTTCGTTGCTCATCAGCAATTCGGCGTACAGCGCCACGGGCGAGATCGCATTGTTGATGTCGTGCGCGATGCCGCTGGCCATCTCTCCGAGCGCGCGCAGCCGTTCGGTCTGCATGACGGTCTGCTGGCTCTGACGCAGATCGTCGTAGGTCCGCTGCAACGCGCTGTAGAGCTGCGCCTGGTGCGAGGCGAGGGCGACGTGTTCGCTCAGCTGCTTGATGAATTCGCAATCTCCGCTGGAGAACCCCTGCGTTCCACGGCGCACGGCAATCAGCACGCCGAACACGTTCGATTCCACCGCGAGTGGGGCGATCACCAGCGACAACAGGCCGGCCTCGGCGAAGCGATGCGTGAACGGCGAACCGACCTGGCTGGTGTCGGGCTCGTAGATCAGCGTGCCGTTCAGGGCGCGGTACAGGCCGTTCTGTCCAACGGCAATCTCCGCGCCGACGCGCAGCTCCAGCTTCTCGCACAGGGCCGTGCCGGCCGCGCCCACGCTCTCGACCGTGACCTTGCCCTCGTCGGCGCCGTGCAGGCAGACACAACCGAAGGCGATGGGCAGGTGTTCCTCGAGGCTGCGCAGCACCACCTGGAAGATGCTGTTCAGGTCGTGGCGCGAACCGATGCTGTGCGTGATCTGTTGCAGCAGTGCGAGGCGGCTGAGCTGCGTGCTCATGCGCTTCTCGTTCTGCTCGGTCTCGCCGAGCATGTGATTGAACGCGTGGGTGAGGTCGTCGAGCTCGTTGATGCCCACGGGCGTGGCGCGCACGCGGTAGTCGTGGCGCTCGGATACCTGGCGCGCCGTTCCGGCGAGTTGCAGGATGGGCCCGGAGAGCTGCCGTTGCAGCCGGCGCGTGATCGCCCACGCCGCCATCAACGCCAGCACGATCGCCACGCATGCCACGATGCCGTAGAGCGCGAGCCGGTCGTACACGGCGCTCATGTCGGAGCGGACGTACAACGTCCCGAGCGGCCGCGTTCCTTCGTTCACGTTGGCGACGCCGATGAGCGAGGAGCCTTCGAGGTGATAACCCGGCATGGCGGCCGTGGCCGGGATCGCGCCGGCCGGCGCTTTCGCCGGGTAGCTCACGAACAAGTCGCCGTTGAGGCTGTACAGCGCCGCGGCCACGATGTTCGGATCGGCACGGAACGCGGACAACACCGTGCGCGCATCGTCCGGATTGTCGAAGGCCAGCGCGGCCGTGCTGTTGGAGGCGATGGCTTCGTTGAGGATGCGCAGCTGCTGCAGGCTGGCATCGCGCATCGCCAGCACTTCGCCGCCGAGGAACAGCAACGTGGTCACCAGCAGTGCGGCGCCGGTGGTGATCAGCGAGATGGAGCTGAGCTTGCGCCGGATGGGAACCACGGGCGCGTTCACGGCGCGCTTCCCGGGCCGCCGACCACCTCGGCGGGGCGCAGCAGCTTGGAGCTGATGACCAGCTCGTTGGCGCGCGCCTCGGCAAGATTGATCCGCAGGCGGATGCGGTTGTTCTGCGTGATCAGCACGATCACGGCGTCGCGGGTCTCGACGCCGGCGGCATCGGTGACGGTGAGCACGTGCCGGCCCCGTTGCGCGCGCAGCGTGTTCTCGAGATGCGAGGTCTCGCCGCGGCCGAGGAACAGGATGTTGCAGCCCGCGACCTCCCCGGGGGTGCGGAAGCGCAGGATCGTGACCTTGCGTCCCGCCAGCGTCTCACCGCGCACGGCGTCGTCGATGATGCTGCCGAACGGATCGTCGCCGAGGATGCAGATGGCGAATGGCGCGGTCGGCGATTCGAACGCGGAGGCGGGCCACTCCACGAACTGACCGAAATTGAATAGATAGGCCGCCTTGACCTGGTATTCGTTTCCAGGCGGCGCGCCGATCGAGCCCGTGCCCGAAAAGGCAAGCCAAAGGAAGGACAGTCGGACGAGCAGCGACATGCGGGTGCCGGCGCCTAGTGGCGCCACTCGGCCCTGAGGTATCCCGCGCGCTCCAGGCTGCCGCGCGATTCGGCCGGGCCGAACTCGGGGTGCGAGTCGTGCAGCAGGTTCTGGCCGACGAGCGACAGGAGCCAGTGATCGGAGGCGCGCCAGCCGAGCCGCAGGTCGAGCTCGGTGTAGGCATCGATGCCCGCGACGTTGATCTCGAGCGGCATGGAGCGGATGCGCGACTGGTAGCGCAGTTGCGCATCGAGTTCGATTCGCTCGTGCAGCGTCACCAGCGAGCGCAGGCCCGCGAGATTGCGCGGCGTCGAGCCTTCGAGCAACTCGCCGCGGTTGGCGTCCTGGCCCTGGGGCTCCAGGTCCATGTCGATGTGCGAGTAGCTGGCCGTGAGCTGCCACTGTTCGACGGGCTGCCACTCGACCAGCAGCTCCGCGCCATAAGTCCGGCCGTCGGTGAGGTTTTCGTTCAACACCGGGATGACGGTGCGGCCATCCTCCGGGTCGATGAAGGGCTCGCCAATTTCCAGCGAGGCGAGCTTGGCGTAATCGTTGTAGAAGAGTGCGATGTCCAGCGACAGGGCCTGCATGGGCTGCCAGCGGTAGCCGGCTTCATAGGCGATCAGTTCCTCCGATTCGAAGTCCGGGTTGCCGAGCAGCCGGATGATCGGGTCGCCGGCGGGATCGGTGACGTCGATGGCGATGTCACGCTCGATGCGCGTGGGCACGCGCACCGCGCGCGAGATCGCGGCCCAGGCGGTCTGGTTCGGGCGGACCCGCCACGCCATGCGCACGCTGGGCTGCACCTCGAAGCCGCTGAAGTCGTTGTGTTCCAGCTTGGTGCCGACCGTCAGCCGCAGGACATCGTTCAACGCGATCTGGTCCTGGATGAAGCCGCTGTACAACGTGTCGGTGGAATGCTCCGGGTCGAGCGCGAACAGGTCGCCGGCTTCGTTGTTGTTGGAAGTAACCCGGTAGGCCGCGCCCCAGATGATCTCGTGCCGGGATCCGGCGGTGAAACGCCGCTGGAAGTCGATGTCGAAGGTGTGCAGCGTGTCGGTGTAACTGGGGTCGTCGCGCCGGGTGTAGTCGTAGTAGGCACGCAGTTGCATGTCCGAGGATTCATCATGGGTACGCCGCCAGCGCGCCAGCACGTTGCCGCCGCTCAGGCGCAGCGTGAGCGGACCTTCCGGACCGGGCCGGCCGAGCACCGTGATCGCGGGCACGAGCTGGCCCACGTCACCCGAATACATGTCGCCCTGCACGGTGAAGGCATCGCGTTCGTCGCCGTCCCAGTCGGTGCGGAATCCCACCTGGCCGAATTGCCAGGCGTCGTCGCTGTCGGTGATCGAGTTCTCGGTCTCGCCGCGGTCGAAGTACTTGCCATAGACGCGGTAGTTCACGCCGCCGTCGGTTTCGCCGCCGTAACGCGCGCCCACCCACGCGCGGTCGAATGTGCCGGCGCCCGCCGCGAGGTAGGTGCCATGCGTGTCGCGGGAGCTGCGCGTGGTGATGTTGATGACGCCATTGACGGCATTCGAGCCCCACATGGTGGCGCCCGGGCCGCGGATCACCTCGATGCGCTCGAGGTCTTCCAGCAGGTAGTTCTGCGCGTCCCAGCCCACGCCCGACACCAGCGGTGTGTAGATGCTGCGCGTGTCCGACAGCACCAGCAGCTTCTCGGAGTTGACGTTGCTGAAGCCACGCGCGCTCACCGCCCAGCTGCTGGAGGTCTGCTCGCCGACGTGGATGCCGGGCACCAGGCGCAGGGCATCGGGAAGGGTGGTGGCGCCGGAGCGGCGAATGGTATCGCGGTCCACGACGGCGATCGCCGCTGCCGCGTCGCGCAGGGACTCCGGAGCGCGCGAGACGGAGGTGATTTCCACGTTCATGAGCTCTTCGAAGCTCATGCGCTTCAACAAATCCATCTGGCTCGACCCCGGATCGCCGGCGTGACAGGGCAGCGCCGCCAGGACTCCGCAGATCACAGTCCATCTACTCAACGTCAAGAACGACCCTCCCGCGATCGACCCGACGATCAAACTATCGCATGCGGCCCTGCAGCAAACCTATTGGGGAATCTCTTACAAACACGGCCACCCGCGTAGGAATATTCCGACACCATGCGGCATGGTCGAAAGGCCCTCGTGCCCGGACGCGCGCCCGCGCGGTTTCCGATACTTGTTAGATCAACGTAGAGTCGTCCCATGGCCGAATACCTCGCACCCGGAGTCTATATAGAAGAGGTCGAGCGGGGTCCGCGCCCCATCCAGGGCGTGTCCACCCACGTCACGGCGATGCTCGGTGTGACAGAACGTGGCGCGACCGGGCCCACGCGTGTCGAGAGCGCCCTGGAGTTCGCGCGCCGGTTCGGCGGCGAGTTCGATCCGCGGAAATTCCTGCCGTCGGCCGCGAAGGGGTTCTTCGAGAATGGCGGCAAGCAGCTGGTCGTCTGCCGCGTAGTGTCCGCCGATGCCGTCGCAGCGCAGCGCGCCTTCGGCGACTGGGTGTTGTCGGCAACGGGTCCGGGCGAGTGGGGCAATGAAATCATTGCCGACATCGACACGCGCGGCGCGGATCGATTCCGCCTGAGGCTGTCATATCGGGAACGGGTGGAGGAGTTCGACGACCTTTCGATCGACCCGGACTCGCCGGATCATCCTGCGCGGCGGCTCGGCACGGCCGATGCGCCGAGTTCCGCGCTGGCCTGGCTCGACGGCAGCAAGGCTGCGGCATTGCCGCCAGCGGAGGGACCGGCCAACCTCGCGGGCGGCAGCGACGGATCACCCGCGGGTGCGGCCGATTTCACGGCTGCGCTGGCAAGGCTCGCCGACGACCGTTGGCGCGACGTCGCGCTGGTGAGCGCGCCGCACGCGGGCGCTGACGCCGCGAGCGTGCATCGCATGCTCATCGAGCACTGCGAACGGCAGCGCTTCCGTTTCGCCGTGCTCGACTGCGAGCCGGGCATCGTGGATCCACGCGGCGTGGATCCGGCCGCGGTCGGGCTGGACACGCAATTCGCGGCGCTCTACCTACCCTGGATTCATGTCGCCGACCCGGAGAATGGCGCGCGCCGACTGGTGCCTCCGTGCGGACACGTGCTCGGGGTCTACGCCCGCACCGACATCGAGCGCGGCGTGTTCAAGGCGCCGGCCAACCAGGTGCTGCGCGGCGTGGTGGCGCTCGAATACGGGGTCGACCGCGCGCAGCAGGAAGTGCTCAATTCGCGTGGCGTCGACGTGATCAGGCACTTTCCCGATCGCGGCATCCGTGTCTGGGGCGCGCGCACGCTGAGTTCCAATTCCCTGTGGAAATACGTGAGCGTGCGGCGGCTGTTCATCTTCCTGGAACGCTCGATCTACGAAGGCACGCAGTGGGTGGTGTTCGAACCGAATGACGAGTCACTGTGGGCGCGCGTCAGGGACACGATCCGGTTGTTCCTGCGCGTGCAATGGCGCAGCGGCGCCTTGTTTGGCACGCGTGAAGAGGAGGCCTTCTTCATCACCTGCGACCGCACCACCATGAGCCAGGACGACATCCTCAACGGGCGACTGATCTGCGAGATCGGCGTCGCGCCGGTGCGACCGGCCGAGTTCGTGATTCTCCGCATCTTCCTGCGGGCGATGGAGCCTGGTTAGAGGCTCAGGCGCTGCCGGCCGGGCTGCGCTTCATCGGCATGAACCGGCTGTTGCGCAGCAGCGCCGCCGAGACCAGCGAAACCAGGATGCCGACGGGGAAGATCTCGAGGAAAGTGAACGGCACGCGGATGAATGGGTTGGCATAGGTGCGCGTGAACTCTTCCGCCTTGGCAGCCGCGGCCGCAAGTTCCGCGGCGCTCGCGCCGCGGGCGCGGGCCTGTTCGAGCATGGAGTTCGCATAGAACTGCGTGAAGTCGAACTTCATCAGCGGCAGGGTGATTTCCCACGCGATGGCGTAGAGCACGCCGGCCACCACGCTGATCCCCAGGCCCACGGCGAGCGCGGGCACGAACTGGATGACACCCCCCAGCTCGCGGTCGCGGTATTGCTTGATGCCGACGAAAACCATGCTGAGCGCCAGCAGCATGACCACGTAGGTCAGGAGCATGCTGGCTCCCATGGAGCCGTGTTCCGGAATCGAGGTCATGTACAGGATCATGGGAATGCCCACGATCAGGCCGGCCAGAATGCCGTTGCGCAGGATGATCTTCTTCACGTTGCACCTCTGTTTTGGGGTCGGGTGGCGCATGAAGCCGCCGCGCCGGCCGCCGCGGCAATCGTAAGAACGGGTGATTCGTGTGAATTCATGCGTAAGGCGCAGCGTCTAGCGCAGGATGCCCAGCTCCCGCGCCCTGGAAATGGCTTCCGTGCGGCGCCGGGCGCCGAGCTTTCCGAACACGTTGCCGAGGTGGGTCTTCACCGTATTGGGTGAGACGGAAAGCCGCTGCGCGATCTCTTTGTTGGACTGGCCCGCGGCCACCAATTCGAGCACTTCCATCTCGCGTTCACTGAGACCGAGGCTGGTCAATGCGGCGCGATTGATTTCGAAGGTCTCGTCGGCGGGGCGACGCCGCAGCCGGTGGGATGCCCAGGCTCCGAGCAGCATGAACGCGAGGGCGAGTATTCCGAGGTAGAAGCCGGTCGGGTGCGCATGCACGAACATGCGGTACTCCAGCCACTGCAGGCCCAGCGCGCCCAGCGCCAGCACCGCGCCATAGATGAGGACCGTCCGCCACATGGGCGGCAGGGTAATGGGGACTGTCCCCGTTTGCCAGGAATCGAGGAACGGCCCAAGGGCCTGTCCCCTTTTCTTTTTTACTCGTAGAACTCGGGGGCCTTGCGGATCTTCGCGTTGGTGGGCGGGTCGTGCTGGATCCACATCTGTGCGCCGGTTTCCTTGAGGAAGGCTTCTGTGTTGACGCGTGTAGCGCGCGTCATCGCGGCGTCGAATTCGAAGGTGGGCACGCGGTCCAGCGTGCGCTCCTCGGGGAGGTGGTAGAGGTCGCCCTCGAGCAGCAGCGGCCCGAATTTCCGGAGGCGCAGGAACAGCATCTGGTGCCCGGGGGTGTGGCCCGGCGCGGTCTTGATGATGACGCTGCCGTCGCCGAACACGTCGTGGTCCGCATTGTTCAGCATGATTTTCTTCGCGTCCTTGAGCTTGTCGTAACTCGACGCGTCGCGGATCGCGAATTCCCTGGCGCCGAACATCGCGTCGTACTCGGCCTGTTGGACGATCCAGGTGGAGCCCGCGAACAGGTTGGCGTTCGCGGTGTGATCGAGATGGTAGTGCGACATCGCGAGATAGGTGATGTCCCTGGCTTCATATCCCAGCGCCTCGAGCTGCGGCAGCAGCCGGCGCTTCGCTTTCAGGAGGTCCTGCACCACCACCTCGGTGCCGTCGTCCGGGATCTGCGCATCGGGTATCTGGCCCACGTCCCAGATCAACGTGCCCTTGGGGTGCACGATGAGATAACAGGGCGTGATGAAACTCGCGTCGCCCGCGATCTCTTCCTTCTTCAGACCGAACAGCGTCGGGTCCATGGGCTTGATGTCGCCACAGTCGAGCACGTAGAGACGCGGACCTTTCGGCGCGACGGGTTCGCTCGCGCAACCCGCGTACAACAACACGCAGGCGAGCGCGACCGTGCATCGTTCCATGAGTTTGATCATCGTGATTTCCCCCGGGGACGTCGCCGACATGTTAGCGGCGGGCCCGCGCTTCACTCGACTGACGGGGAATGCGTCCCCTTCCTACAGACGGGGGCGGGCTCCGCCAGTCTCCGGGAACGCCTGCCGGGCCTATGGTGGGCGAAGGAATGAGAAACCTCCGAGGAGGTTCCCGTGCTTGAAGAGCCAACGAATTTTCGAACGGGCGTCGCCCTTTCGCTGGTGGCCCCGATGCTGTTCGGGTTCACCGGCTGCAAGGTCGGGCCGGCGGAGCACGGGCCCGCGCCGTCGCCGATGTCCACCGTCGGGCCGAAGCCGCGGCTCCCGGAGCCCGACAAACAAACCATCCCCGTGGTGCAGGTGGCCGAGGCCAAGGGCTGGCCACCGGGCATGAAGCCCACGGGAGCCGAGGGCGTGGCCGTCAATGCATTCGCGACCGGTCTGTCGCATCCGCGTTGGGTCTACACGCTTCCCAACGGCGACGTGCTGGTGGCGGAAACCGCCGCGCCCGAACGTCCCGAGGAGGGCAAGGGCATCAAGGGCAAGGTCATGACCAAGTACATGAAGAAGGCCGGCTCCGTCGTCCCCTCGGCCAATCGCATCACGCTGCTGCGCGACGCCAACGGCGATGGAACCGCGGAGGTACGCAGCGAGTTCATCACCGGGCTCAACTCGCCCTTCGGCATGGCATTGGTGGGCAACACGCTGTACATCGCCAACACCGACTCCATCGTGAAGTTTCCGTACACGCCCGGCACCACGAAGATCGTCGCGCCCGGAACGAAGCTCACCGATCTTCCCGGCGGACCGCGCAACCATCACTGGACCAAGAACATCATCGCCAGCAAGGACGGCAGCAAGCTTTACGCCACCGTCGGCTCGAATTCCAACGTGGCGGAAAACGGCATGGAAGCCGAAGAAGGTCGCGCCGCGATCTGGGAAGTGGACCTCACTACCGGCGAGAAGAAACTGTTCGCCACCGGCATCCGCAATCCGAATGGCATGGCCTGGGAGCCGCTGTACGACGAGTTGTGGACCGTGGTCAACGAGCGCGACGAGCTCGGCGACGACCTGGTGCCTGACTACCTGACCGCGGTGAAGCAGGGCGCGTTCTATGGCTGGCCGTACAGCTACTACGGGCAACACGTCGACGAGCGCGTCGAGCCGCAGCGCATGGACCTGGTGTCGAAGGCGTTGCCGCCGGACTACGCGCTGGGCGCGCACGTGGCGGCACTGGGCCTGGTGTACGGCGGCAATACCGCGCTTCCGCGGCGACTCGACAACGGCATGTTCATCGGCGAGCACGGTTCGTGGAACCGCGCCACGCCGACCGGATACAAGGTGGTGTTCGTGCCCTTCGTCGACGGCCAGCCGAAAGGCATGCCGCTCGACGTGCTGACCGGGTTCGTCAGCGACAGGGGCGAGGCCTGGGGCCGGCCGGTGGGGGTGACGCTGGACGCGCGCGGCGCGTTACTGGTGGCCGACGACGTGGGCAACACCGTGTGGCGGGCGACATCGGATCAACGCACCGCACGCAACGAGGAGGAAGTGAAACCTCAGTGAGTCGCCGGCTGCAGCAGCACGACCAGGGCTGACGGCTCGAACTCGCGCCATTCGACGCCGAACTGCGGATGCTCGGCGCGCACCACGCGCGCCGCGAGCTGGATCGGCTCCGGTACACGCTCCGGCACGACGGGGATCTCGATGCGCAGCGGCGTGAACATCGGCAGCTCGTGTGAGCATTCGATCAACGCGCCGCTGACGCTGGCGTTGCGCATGCGGCCGATGAGACTGCGGCCTTGCGCCAGCTCGAGCCGCACGGGGATGTCGACTTCGATGCGCACTCCCCAGCGGCGTTCGGCGCGTTTCTGTGAGCTGTCCACGGTGCGCGCATTCTCCAGCCTCGCGCGCCGGAATGCGATGGGCATCGCTACCTAGTGGCGGCACCTAATTTGCCAGCTTCGCCAGCAGCGCCGGATCGGCATGGCCGAGGGACCCGGAGCTGGCGAGGATTTCGCCCTGGGGCGAGAGCAGCGCGATCACGGTCGAGTGGCTGAACTCGCCGCTGGGCAGTTTCCGGTACTGCACGTTGAGCAACGCGGCGATGTCCCGCACGGCATCGTCATCACCCTGCACCAGCGTCCAGCGCCCGGTGTCGATGCGGCGCTCGGTCGCGAGCTGCTGCAGGGCCTGAGGCGTGTCCCGCGCCGGATCGATGGACACCATGAGTACGCGGACTCGCTCGCGCTGTGCCGGTGTGAGCGCGCGTTCAGTGGCGCGCAGCGTGTCGACGATGAGCGGGCAGGTGGCCTTGCAACTGGCGTAGAACATGGTCACCAGAACCGGGTGGCCGCGGTACACGTCGAGACCACGCGCCTTGCCCGACTGGTCGGTCAGCACGGCGTCGAGGTGATACAGCGAGGCCGGCGGATCGGAGTCGCGCGCCAGGAGTGCCTGGGTACTCAACAGCAGGCAAAGTGCGGCGAGCCAGCGTTTCATTTCTTCACCGCGTCGGCGGCGCAACGGAAACCCATCGACGAAGACGTGTAACCCGCCTGCATGCTCGAGAGCGTGGCGATGCGCATCAACATGGCGTAGTTGTCCTTCTGTTCCATCGACAGGGCCCCCGAGCCGCAGAATTTCTTCACGTCCGGGTCGCCCTGTTCGCGGTTGTCGCCCGAGACCATCATCGACCCGAGATCCAGCACCCACTCCCACACCACGCCGTGCAGGTCGCGAATGCCGTAGTAGTTGGCAGGTCCGCGCCCGGCCGCGGGCAGCGGCGTGCTGGCGGGGCGCGCGTACCAGTCGAGGATCTGCTGGCGCCAGGCCGGATCATTGCGCGCATCCGGTACGTTGCTGCCGGCCGCGCCGACCAGTTCCCATTCGTACCAGGTCGGCAGGCGCGCATGCTGCGCCTCGCAATAGGCCTTGGCCGCGAACCAGCTCACCTGCGTGACGGGCTGCGCGGCATTCGCGGCCGCGGGTCCATTGCCGTCCGGCCAGTGACGCAGGTAACCCGCGTCGGCGAACACGCGCGCCACCCGATCACGGCGCCACTCGGGATGCGCGCCGACGAAGCGCGCATAGTCCGCGTTGCTCACCGGACTGCGATCGAGCTCGAAGGCGGCCACGGTGACCGACTTCTGCTCCGGCGCGGGCGGCAACACGGTGGTGAACGTCGCGCCCGGCACCTGCGCACGGCCCGGGGCGGCCGGCGGCGCAGCCGGCGTGGCGGCCTGCGCCGCCCCGCCGAGCAACAGCAGCGTGAGCAGACATGTCTTCATCAATGCGCCGCGCCCTCCGCGCGCTTGGTGGAGGCGCGCACCTTCTGCACGTCTTCCTTGCTGATCGCGCCGCCATCGTTGCCCCAAGTGTTGAGCACGTAGGTGAGGATGTTGGCGATCTCGTCGTCGTTGAGCTGGCTCATCGGCGGCATCACCGAGTTGTAGGTGGCGCCGTTGACCTTGATCGGGCCGGTGAGGCCGTTGAGCGCGACCTCGATCGCATGCTTCGGGTCCTTGAGTAGATAGTCGGACTTCGCCAGCGGCGGGAACACATTCGGGATGCCCTGGCCGTTGTCCTGGTGGCAGACCGAGCAGGTGCCCTTGAAGAGCACCGAGCCGGCCGCGATCTGCTGTTCCCGGGTGAGGTTGCCGGCTGCCTTGGCTTCGGCGGCCGCGGCCACGGGCGCGAGGCTGCCGACCTTGTCGCTCAGGTAGGACTCGTCGGCCTGCTTGCCGGAGTAGATGTCGGTGCGCGCTTCGCCGGCGACTTCCATGATGGCCAGCGCGCCCTTGTTGAAGGCACGGAAGATGGAGTGGTCCACCATGATGTAGTTGCCAGGGACCTCGGTGTGGAACTCGACGATGGCCGCGCCGCCCGCCGGGATCAGCGTGGTCTGCACGTTCTCCTGCGGATGCGTGCCGCCTTCCGGCTGCACCTTGTCGAAGATCTCGCCGATCACGTGGAAGCTCGACACCAGGTTCGGGCCGCCGTTGCCCACGAACAGCCGGATGCGTTCGTTGGTCTTCGCCTTCAGCGCATTGGGCCCGGTGAGTGCCGACTCGGAGCCGTTGAACAGCACGTAGGTCGGGTTCTCGTCGATGGCCTTCTGCATGTCGAAGGCCTGCACGCCTTTTTCGCGGTACTTGCCGACGGTGTAGAAGTCGCCCTGCATCACGTAGAACTCGTGGTCGACGGGCGAGAGTCCTTCCGGCGGCTCGACCAGGATCAGGCCATACATGCCATTGGCGACGTGCATGCCGACGGGCGCGGTGGCGCAGTGATAGACATAGATGCCCTGGTTCAGCGCCTTGAAGGTGAACTGGGTCTGGTGGCCGGGCGCGGTGAAACTCGACGCGGCGCCGCCGCCGGGACCGGTCACGCCGTGCAGGTCGATGTTGTGCGGCATCTTGCTGTCGGGGTGGTTCTTGAGATGGAACTCGACCGTGTCGCCCTGGCGCACGCGGATGAAGCTGCCGGGCACCGTGCCGCCGAAGGTCCAGAACGTGTACTTCACGCCCTCGGCGATCTCGCGTTCGATCTCCCTGACCTCGAGTTCGACGATGACCTTGGCGGGCGCATGGCGGCCGGTGGGCGGTGGCACGAGGGGGGGACTCGTGAGCACCGCGTTCACCGGCTCACCCTGCGGAGGACCGAAATCGCCGCGCAGCGAACCGCCGGTATCGGCGGGCGCGCCGGTTGTCGCGCTGGAACCATTCTGCTGACCGCAGGCCACGAGCAGGACGGCAATGCCGCCGACTAACCACTGTCTCATCTCGAAGCTCCCTTGGAATGTCGTGCGGGAATCATCTCTCCCGCGGTGGGGTGTGACTTTGACCCAGATCAGGCGAGGGCGCGATACGCAGAAGCGCCTGCCGCGCCGTCACCCATGTACGGGATTTCCCGTATTGTTAGGACGTGCCCTGAACCGATACGTGCGCCTCGAGCGTGCGTGCCCCCTTGAGGGAGTTGGCGATCAGGCAGGCATGTTCGGCGCGCTCCAGCAGCGCCCGCGCCTTGTCGACGTCCGCGCCCGCGGGCACGGTCAGCGTCGCGATGGTCGCAAAGCGCGTGAACTGCGCACCGCCCGCGGGGCGTTCGAGCGTGCCGTGAATGCGGCACTCCAGGTTCGACCAGGCGATTCCGGCCGTGCGGCTCACGGCGCGAAACGTCAGGATGAAGCAGTCGGCAAGCGCGGCGCACAGCAATGTTTCCGGCGACCATTTCCCGCCCGGTCCGTCGAATTCCGGCGGCGGCGCGGTGTCGAGTGTGGGCAGCCCGGCGGCATCGACGGCCACCGGTCCGCTCGCCGCGCCGCTGGCCGTCACCTGGTACTCATGCGGATAGGGATGCATCGCACTGACCTCCGTTCGGGTGGTTAGTCTGCCGCAGGCAAGGCTGGCGGCAGACGGTATGGGCGCGTGGTTCGCGCGAGCATACTACGGATGCCGGCTTGACCTGGTGCCGCCGGATCATCCATAAGCGGCGGCGGAGAACCCCATGCGCATCCTGGCCCTCAATTGCGGCAGCTCTTCGCTCAAATGCGCGCTGGTCGACACGCACAGCGGCGCGCGGCTGCGCGAGGTGCGCCTGGAGGTCGATCCCGCCGCCAGCCAGGAGGCCGTCGCCCGCGCACTGGATGAGTTCGAGCGTGGCGATGCGCGGCCCGAAGCCGTTGCGCATCGCATCGTGCATGGCGGGCCGACCTTCACCGCGCCCGTGCGCGTGACGGACGAAGTGCTGGCGCAGCTCGCGGCGCTCGACGCATGGGCTCCGCTCCACAACCCGCCGGCCCTGGCGGCACTGCGCGTGGCCCGTGCACGGCTCGAGCTGCCGCACGTCGCCGTGTTCGACACGGCGTTCCACACCACGTTGCCGCCACGCGCCCGCGAGTACGCCCTGCCACGCGAGCTGAGCGCGCGCCACGGGATCCGGCGCTTCGGGTTTCACGGCATCAACCATGCGCACGTGATGCGCGCGGTGGCCGACTTCCTGCGCCGTCCGGCGCAGCAGCTGCGCATCGTCTCGTGCCACCTCGGCAATGGCGCGAGCGTCGCGGCCGTCGAGTATGGGCGCAGCGTCGACACCAGCATGGGCATGACGCCACTCGAAGGCCTGGTGATGGGCAGCCGCGCCGGCGACCTGGACCCCGGCGTGTTGCTGCACCTGTGGCGTTCCGGCGAGTACGACCTGCCGCGTCTCGATGCCCTGTTGAACAGGGAATCGGGTCTCAGCGGGCTCACGGGCACGAACGACGTGCGCGCCATCGAAACGCGCGCCGCGGCGGGCGATGAGGCGGCGCGCCTGGCGCTCACGCTGTTCGCGCATCGCGTCCGCAAGTACATCGGCGCCTATGCCGCCGTCATGGGAGGCGTGGATGCCATCGCCTTCACCGGCGGCATCGGCGAGCACAGTGCGCTGGTTCGCAGCCGCGTGCTGCAGCGCCTCGATTTCCTCGGTGCACGCTTCGATGACGATCTGAATGGCGCCGTGCGTGTCGATGCGCAACAGCCGGTCGCTCGCATCGGCGAAGAGACGGGCGTGGCGCTGCTCGTGGTGCAGGCCGACGAAGAGCGCGAGATGGCGCGCGCCACGGCGGCGCTGCTCGAGGCGCCGTCACCCGCGGCGGACCGGCGCGTGCCGGTGGCCGTGTCGGCGCGGCATGCGCACCTGACGCAGCGGACCGTGGAGCAGTTGTTCGGTTCCGGTCATGCGCTGCAGCCGCGCGCCGGGCTCTCGCAGCACGGACAATTCTCGGCGCGCGAAGTCGTCACGCTGATCGGGCCGCGCGGGCGGATCGAGAACGTGCGCGTGATGGGGCCGCCGCGCGCCGCCGACCAGGTGGAGATCTCGCGCACCGACGAATTCGTGCTCGGCATCGACGCGCCGGTGCGCATCTCCGGCGACCTGGCGAATACGCCCGGCATCACACTGCAGGGACCCGCGGGCATGGTGAAACTGGAGAGTGGCGTGGTGTGCGCCCGCCGGCACATCCACATGAACCCCGCGGATGCCGCGCGGCTCGGTATCGCCGACCATGCGGTGGTGCAGGTGCGCATCGACAGCGCGGGCCGCGATCTCACCTTCAACGACGTCACCGTGCGCGTGGCGCCGGATTTCGCGCTCGAGCTGCATCTCGACACCGATGAGGCCAATGCCGCCGGTGTCACGCCCGGGATGCTGGCCGAAATCCTTCCCTAAGCCGCGCGCCACTTCCAGTCGCGCACCTCCGGCATGTCGTCGCCGTGCCGGCAGATCCAGGCGGTGTGCTCGCGCAATTTCGCGGCCACCTGCTCGCGCAGCGCCGGCAGTCGCGCGGCGAGCCGCGGCACGCGCTCCACCGCGGCCAGTGCCAGGTGGTAGCGGTCGAGCTCGTTCAGCACCGTCATGTCGAACGGCGTGGTGGTGGTGCCTTCTTCCTTGTAACCATGCACGTGGAAGTTTTCGTGGTTGGTGCGGTTGTAGGTCAGGCGATGGATGAGCCAGGGATAGCCATGGTAGGCGAACACCACCGGCCGGTCGTCGGTGAACAGCGCGCGGAACGCGGACTCGGTCAGGCCGTGGGGATGCGCCTTGGGCGACTGCAGCGTCATGAGATCGATCACGTTGACCACGCGCACGCCCAGGTCAGGCACCCAGTCGCGCAGCAGGGTGACCGCCGCCAGGGTTTCGAGCGTCGGCACGTCGCCTGCGCAGGCCAACACCACCTCGGGCGGTGCACCCCGATTCGTACCCGCCCACTCCCATTCGCCGATGCCGCACTCGCAGTGGCGCACGGCTTCGTCCATGGACAGCCACTGCTCCTGCGGCTGCTTGCCCGCCACCACCACGTTGACGTAGTTGCGGCTGCGCAGGCAGTGGTCGGTCACCGACAGCAGCGTGTTGGCGTCCGGCGGTAGATAGACGCGGATCACCTCGGCCTTCTTGTTCACCACGTGGTCGATGAAGCCCGGATCCTGGTGGCTGAAGCCGTTGTGGTCCTGGCGCCAGACGTGCGAGCTCAGCAGGTAGTTGAGCGAGGCGATGGGCTTGCGCCACGGGATGTGGTTGCACACCTTGAGCCACTTGGCGTGCTGGTTGAACATCGAGTCGATGATGTGCACGAAGGCTTCGTAGCAGCTGAAGAATCCGTGCCGCCCGGTGAGCAGGTAGCCTTCGAGCCATCCCTCGCACTGGTGCTCGCTCAGCGTCTCCATCACGCGCCCGGTGTGCGACAGCGCGGTGTCTCCGGGGCGCACCTCGGCCATCGAGACGCGCGGCGTCACTTCCAGCACCGGGTCCCAGCGGTTGGAGGTGAATTCATCGGGCGAGAACAGCCGGAAATTGCGCGCCCCGAGGTTGAGCTTCATGACGTCGCGCAGGAAGCTGCCTTGCACGCGCGTCGCTTCCGCGCGTACCGCGCCCGGCGCCTTCACTTCGACGGCGTAGGAGCGGAAGTCCGGTAGTTCGAGATCGCGCAGCAGCAGGCCGCCGTTGGCGTGGGGGTTCGCGCCCATGCGCCGCGTGCCGCGCGGTGCCAGCGACCGCAACCCGGATTGCAGCTGGCCCTCGGCGGTGAACAGCTCTTCCGGCCGGTAACTGCGCAGCCATTCTTCGAGCTGGCGCAGGTGCGCGGGATTCTCGGCGAGCTTCGCCAGCGGCACCTGGTGCGAGCGCCAGGTGCCTTCGACGGGCAGCCCATCGACGAATTTCGGCCCGGTCCAGCCCTTGGGCGTCGCCAGCACCAGCATGGGCCAGCGCGGGCGCACGACCCCGGTGCCGGCGGCGCGCGCCTCGGCCTGGATCGCGCGGATGCGCTCGACCATGCGGTCCATGGTCTCGGCCATCAGGCGGTGCGACGCCATGAAGTCCGGCTGATCGTCCACGAAAAATGGCTCGTGGCCGTAGCCGCGCAGCAGCTCGGCCAGCTCGCCGCGCGGAATGCGTGACAGCACGGTGGGGCCGGCGATGCGCGCGCCGTTGAGATGCAGGATGGGCAGCACGGCGCCGTCGCGCGCCGGATTCAGGTACTTGTTCGAGTGCCAGCTGGTCGCCAGCGGCCCGGTCTCCGCCTCGCCGTCGCCGATCACGCAGGCGACCAGCAATTGCGGGTTGTCGAAGGCCGCGCCGTAGGCGTGCGACAGCGCGTAGCCCAGTTCGCCGCCTTCGTGGATCGAGCCCGGCGTCTCGGGCGCCACGTGGCTCGGGATGCCGCCGGGAAACGAGAACTGCCGGAACAGGCGACGCAGGCCTTCGTAGTCCTGCGCGATCTCGGGATAGATCTCCGAGTACGTGCCTTCCAGGTAGACGTTCGCGACCAGTGCCGGGCCGCCGTGGCCCGGGCCGGCAACGTAGAGGGTGTCGAGGTCGTACTTGTTGATGACGCGATTGAGATGCGCGTAGACGAAATTGAGGCCGGGCGAGGTGCCCCAGTGGCCGAGCAGCCGCGGTTTCACGTGCGCCAGCGCGAGTGGTTCGCGCAGCAGCGGATTGTCGAGCAGGTAGATCTGGCCGGCGGCCAGGTAGTTAGCTGCGCGCCACCAGCCGTGCAGCCGGGCGAGGTAACCAGGGTCGAGAGTCGGATCCGGTGCGGCGCGGGTGTTCATGGGCGAAGCGTACGCCTGCGGCAAACGCGCCGCTGTCAGTCTGGGTCCACGGTGTGCAACCGCCGCGCGGCCGGTGACACCTGCTCGCGGTACACCTGGTCCGCCTGCGACGCGTCGAAGTCGGCATGCTTGCGCTTTTTCACCCCGAATTCGGCCAGCACCACGTGCCGGTCCGGTGACAGGCCCTCGCGGGCCAGGCAGGCCCGGGCGCAGGCCAGCACGCAGCCGTCGAGCGCCAGGATGGGGCGGCCGGCGCGCGCGGTGCGCACCAGGCCTTCCACGCCACCGCCCACGCCCGCGATGCACGACATCTCGGCGACACCCTCGCGATCCAGGCGGATCGCGAGGGCATTGGCCATCTGCGCCGCGCTCGAACAACCCGAGCACGAATACACCAGGGGCAGCGGGTTCTTCATGTGACGCGCTCCATGATCCCAAAGGGAGAATGCGTGCGTGCGACGCCCACGATGAACAGGAACACGGCGAGCGCCGCGGCATAGCACCAGGCCCGCGCCCGTGGCGTGCGGGCGCGCTTCAGCGCAAAGGTGCCGAGCACGATGTACACCACCAGCAGGCACACCTTGGCCGTGAGCCAGCTGTTCACGAACGGGTACTGGTGCAGGATGGTCACGAGCATCAGCGCCGCCGTCAGCAGCGCGGTGTCGACGGTGTA